>OCZT010000230.1_pt1 | contig 53839 bp, 37 predicted proteins | sample 1539031 | NCBI WGS metagenome assembly OCZT01 (sample SAMEA3539308, study PRJEB22396) | soil metagenome | biome: tundra; feature: field; material: soil | place: USA | collected 2010-05 | depth 0.15 m
ATATTAACCGGGGTTTTGTGGTCCCGGTCGTTTCGTGTGCGTCTGGGCGCACTTAATCCTTTAGACAACGAATAGAATACCTATCCTCCTTAGAGCCGATGACGCTGTTAATACTGCTGGTATTGTTTTAAATGTTCCTATAGTAGGCTTGAGTCTTAGTGAAAGAGTACTCAGTAGAACTACCCCAGTCACCCTCGCGGGTATTGCTAAAGAAATGGTAAGCGTAACGAGAGCCACCCGGAAGAGCTGTAAAACCAGTTTCATTGGTTGCTCCTGTATTTGTACTTAGCCAATGGTTTGTGCCTGTTTCTTTTAGTTTACCGCCTGCTCCACTTTCACCCCCAAGATATGTTGTTAATGTTGTCCATTCTGCATCACTGGGTACATGCCAACCTGTCGGACAAACATTTCTGGTGTCAGTTACTGCAAACCATGTATACAATCTGGCAGAAATATGCTTCAAATATAGAAAGCGACCCGAATACCTTACCAGGTTCATCCTAAAAATTTTAACAGCCTGAGAATTGAACAAAATGTGTCCAAATATGTTTTACTGCATTAAAATAAAAGCAATGAAAAAAATAATTGGTTCAAAAAGTAGGATATTATCAGATATTGCTATTCTTTTAGCAATACTAAGCATTTCGAACAGTTGCACAAAAACTATGTCTGATGGAAGCGGTTCGGGAGTCTATGAAGGACCTACAGGAATTAACGTGATCTCAGTTGATCATGGGGGATTTAACCCGGCTGAAATTACAGTTGCAGCAGGGACTACAATTACCTGGACAAACAAAGGTTTAGATACTCAATCTGTTACAAGTGATGATGGTCTGTTTAACAGCATCATTAGCAGTAATGGATCTTACAGCTACAAGTTTTTAGATGCAGGAACTTATCAATATTTTAGCAGGATAAACCCTGGTATGATCGGAAAAGTTGTTGTAAATTAATAAAACTTTTCTGCTGCCTTTAATTTATTAAAGTTCGTGCAGGATTATTCTTATATAACTTAAAAGCAGATCTTTAATCTGTTCTTAAGTGTGTGCTTACTTCACACCGTGCCAAAGAATTGGCTAATCAAATTTATAAACCAACGGGGCCAAAAAAATAGAATAAAAGTCAAAAAGTCTAATAATCCCAGACACAACGTACAGACAAACCACATTGCTTAGGGTAGAACAACTTCAGAACATGGTCGCTATAGTTGTACATTTTCCGGCTGATGGCTAAGTCTTCATTAAACTCAGTAGTCCACCAGCCACCCATATTACCAAGGTTTTCGAATAAAGCAGCAGGGCTGTTAAGACGGTCGCCTCCCGGGAAGGCCGAAAAGTAGGTTTCATTGGTGGCGCCGGTGTTGGGGTTGTTCCAATGTTTGAAACCGGATTCCTTAAGCTTACCACCTGCAATGTTCTCGCTTCCCAGATAGTCTGTCAATTTGGTCCATTCTCCATCGTCGGGTACATGCCAACCGGAGGGGCATAGCTTGCCGGTGTTAACAGTATACCAGTTATACAGGACACCATAGGTAACTTTACGAGCCGGATCATTGTTTTGCCAGCAACAGCCCGGAGTTGAGAGATTACTCCAGTAAGTTGCATCAGTTATTACAGGAATGGATGTTCCATCATTATATTTCGTGGTATTAAGGTTTCGAGCCATCCAGGTTTGGGTGCCGATGAGAATGGTTTTATAAGTATTCCCATCCTGATCAGTCAGAGAACCATAGGAAATCCATGGATTCAATATATGAATAACATTTTCCTCCTTATTACAACTGAAAACAAAAATAGGGACCACAATTAATGTGCAAAACCAAATCTTGTTTTTAATTTTCATGGTTTTACTGATTAATTTTATTTAATTTCATGCATAAGGTGCTTATTGAAATGATGAATAATTTGTATGATATTTTTGATTAAAGTGAGCTATTACAATACTCTTAAAAATTGATTTCCTGTCATTTTTCTAATATCTAAAACAAAATTACACTCCTTCTAAATTAAAATCAATTAAATTTTAACACTTCATGAACTTAATTGTTTTATGAAAGCCCTGTTTGGAAACCTGGCAACATGATTCAAAACAAAGCTATGTAAGTGTCATTTTTGTTTTGTCTGCAAGTTAACCCACAATCGAGAAAGCCAAATTTTTATTTATTTCAAAGTGCATTTGGTTGAATATCACCATTATTATAATCTATTGTTTTTGTTAAATCTGTCAATAATTCCCGAATATTCTCAAAAGATTAATTTTCAAATTGGGTAGTGACAATAGAATAAAAGTAATTTCCTATAACCTCAGAACTAAACAATTTTTTAAAGTATATAACCCTTCAGGTTTTCTCTGTTTTTGAATATCAGATTTTGAGCATTACAATTAACTGGCATCAGGAGAAGTAATATTTGCAATAATTTTTTCACAATATAGTTCTTAATATATTCAACCTAAAAAGTTTGAAGATCAATGAATCTGACAGGTATAATGAAAGAAGATAATTTATTAAAGTTATGAAAAACTTCTTTGAAAGTCAATTAAAATCCCAATCATCATGAATTTATCAAGATGGAAGAAATTCCCTTAAGTGATTTTTTGATATTATTTCATACCCCAAAACAAAAACAAAAAAGCCTCTGAAATTCAGAGACTCTATTTTTATGGGATTATCTTTTTAAACAGCTTTTAATTATTTAACTGTTGGGGTGAATAAGTAATTTTAAAGATAAAATCCCCTTTCTTGTCATTATAAGAATAAATCCATGTCAGATTTTTATTGAGGAACTTACTTAAAGTGGGCGATGTTTTAATTTTATTCAATATCATTGGTTCCATATAATTCTTTAACTTACTGATAGGTAACGAATCCTTAATCATATGTATCAGTGTATAATTGAATTGGAGATTATTGTCAGCAAAAGCTATTACTTTATCCAATCGGGTTTCAATATCAACCATTGATGGGCAGGTTTTATTCATATTTTTTGCAAATTTTGAAACATCTTTATCAATAGAAGGAGTTTTAAAAAAGATTTTTTGCACTGCAATGAAAAGCAAAACGCCAACCAGAATTGCACCAAATATCCTTAAGAATTTATTCATAATCGCAATTATTGAATATAAAATCTAAAATTAATAGGTAATAAAACCAGTACAGGCAATTATCCGGTTTTAAGACATCCTTGTTTTTTGAATTGATGAACCTGAGATTTAATCCTGATGCCGGAAATGGCAAACGACGCTAAATAGAGTCATCTAAGCATGAAATGGAATTGCTTAATTCATCCAAAAATTCATTCAGGTTAAAAGCTTCTATCTACAATCGGGACACTTCATTAATTCTTTTGCACCTGCTTCAACTGCAAATTCTTTGCCGCATTTTTCACACTTAACCTGACTCTTGTCTTGAGCCAGAAGTCTGCTGGCAATTGCAGTGTTAAACTCTAAAGCCTGTAAATCCCTGATCTGTGAATAATTGTCCCTGCGAATATTCGCAGCTACAAAATCTTCCTCTTTTTGAATTGGTATATCTATTTCATCTTTCATTTTGCAAAGATACGAATAAACAGACCAAAGTTTCATTCAACCATCTTTAATCATTAAGAAATTGTTATCGGTTGATTATAGAATAATACAAGTTTTAACACTAAGGAACACAAAGGAGAGCTAAAGCAAGTTATAGTTTAATCAGCTCCACCCTTCGGTTTTTGGCTTTTCCTTCCGGGGAAGTATTGTCCGCAATGGGCTCTGTTTCACCTTTCCCGTCAGTTTCAAGCCGTAACGCATCAATGCCATATTCAGTACTTAAAACATTTTTAACTGAAATTGACCTACGTTTTGAGAGGTCCAGGTTTTTGGCATCATCGCCATCGCTGTCTGTATGCCCTATTATCTTTATTTTTACAGTCGGGTTCTCTTTAAGGACAGTTGCTATCTCCTTCATCGTTCCTGCCGATTCAGGTTTAATCTTATCACTACCTGAATCGAAATAGATCCCGTATGTCACAAGTTTTCCTTCAGTAATTAGTTTGTTACGCATATCCGGAGCGCCAACTGCCACCCTGAAATTTGCGATTAAATTTTGTGCCTCAGAACCTGTTTCAAATCGGAGAGCATTATAGCCCAGCCCAGGCGCCAGCGCTTTTGCCAGATCAAAAATTTTAACATCATTTAAATAGGCCCTTACCCGGGTCTTTTGAACCCAGAATGACAATCTCGCTTTTTGATTAATAACTAATGGATTATTTTCAGTATTCCCATTCAGATTATAAACTCCTTCCGAATATGTTGAATATTCATGCTGATAATTGCCAAATTTCATTCTGATACCTGCCACTCCGGGTATTGCACCACCCTCTGCAAGGTCATTAGGATTTATTGCAGAATAGATATAGAAACCAAAAATTATTGTCTTTTCGTCGTTAGGTCCGGGAATAGGCAGTAAGTCAAATTCAATCGTATAATTATCAGGAAATACCTTTTTTGTTGCAGGAACAAATTCCGCGCCAACGCCCAGTTTCAGCCACCTTCCAGGGAAAAGGTTTGTGGTAACGATCTCACCCGAACCATCGGTGTTCCATAAAGCCGGAAAATCACCAATATTATCCTGTGTGAAGTCATCATAAAACATTAATGATTCCCCAGGAATAAAATCGTATTTGGAAGTGGCACTTAGTTTTTGTTCAGCCTGAGCTGTTTGCTGTTCATTCTGACCAGCCAGAGTTCCAGAACTAAGTACAAATATCAAAACAAGAAAAAAACAATTTGTTTTCATTAGATTCATTTAAGTATTTAATCCTCAATTAATGCAGTACTAAACTTACTAAAAAAAATGAAGATGAAAAAGTAAATTCAGAAATATAAATTGCAGTTAATAAAGATTGTTTCAGAAAACCAAAATAATAACATAAATTTAGGATTATTAAACCGTGAATGAAATGAGTAAAAATAAAATAAATCGCCGCCTGTTCATAAAGAATACAACATTAGCCGCAACTGTCCTTACGTTAGGAGTAAAGACAGCTTTTGCAGCAAGTCAAATATCATCAAAAAATTTATTACCAAGGTGGAAAGGCTTTAACCTGCTCGATTATTTTTCGCCATCCCAACCTGGTAACACAGAAGCAAACAGGACAACTGAGGATGATTTCAAATGGATGTCTGACTGGGGCTTCGATTTTGTCAGACTACCAATGGCTTACCCAAGATATCTTTCGTTTGACCGTTCGAAAGACATAACTGCTGATGAGGTCTATAAGACCAACCCGAAAGTTCTGGATGATATTGATCAACTGGTATTTATGGCTCAAAAACACGGGTTACATGTGAGTTTGAACCTGCACAGAGGCCCCGGGTATTGCATAAATGCAGGGTTCCATGAACCATTCAACCTGTGGAAAGATAAAGAGGCTCAGGATGCCTTTAATTTTCATTGGGGAATGTGGGCAGAGCGCTATAAAAGTATTTCATCTGAAAAATTAAGTTTTGACCTGCTCAACGAACCTGCTTATATAGAAGACATGAATGACCAGTTCGCAAAAAAAGGTCTCGTCCCCGGTGATATCTATCACAAGGTTGCTGAAGGTGCCTCCAAAGCAATCAGGGCAGCCAGTCCCAACCGCCTGATAATCGCCGATGGAAATGGTGGAGGGAATAATGTAATTCCTGAATTAATTGACCTGAATATAAGCCAAAGTTGTCGAGGTTACTGGCCAGGACTCGTCTCACATTACCAGGCTCCATGGGTTTGGAAAGACCCTTCAAAGGCGCCGGCTCCGGTTTGGCCGGGAACTATTGATGGTAAGATTTATGGCAGGCAACAACTGGAAGACTTTTATAAACCATGGATCGACCTGTTAAATAAAGGAGTAGGTGTCCATTGCGGGGAATGCGGTTGCTGGAAAAAAACACCTCATGAAGTATTTCTGGCGTGGTTCGGTGATGTCGTGGATATACTTACAAAAAATGGTATCGGCTATGCACTCTGGAATTTCAGAGGTGATTTTGGAATTCTTGACTCAGGACGTGACGATGTTAATTATACCGACTGGTACGGACACAAACTGGATAGCAAATTACTGGATCTTCTGAAGAAATACTAAAAGGCACAGGGCAAAGGGCTCATTGCTCAGAGCACTAAGTCTATTAGACAGTTGGTTCCCAGCCATTTTCGTATTCCCTGGACCATAGTTTCATTGCTTCATTGTCACCGATGATATGGCCGTTTGAGGGATCGATATTAAGAGTATGTCCTACCCGCTGAGAGATATTTCCCAGTTGCATCCACAGGGTGCTTTTATGACCTGTCAAAGCATCAGCAAAAGGTTTCCTGTTATTGCGGATATTTTCCAGAAAATTTACCACATGAAGAGCGTCAAGATCTTCACCCGGACTTGTTGTATTTAAACCTTCACTGATGACAGTATCAGACTTTACATCCTTCACGAGTTTATTTTTATTGTCAAAAATAATGTAACTGTTATCACCGGTATGAAGGGATCCGTTTTCGCCATGAAAGATGACACCCCGTGACCTGTTATCATTATAGCTTCCATTACAACTCCTACCCTCCCATACAATTGTTGCACCCGGAGCTTCAAATGTAATAACCTGCGTATCAGGTGTTTCCCAATCATCTTTAAATTGGTACCGTCCGCCGACCGAATTCACTTTAAGAGGATAATCCAAACCGAGTCCCCACCTTGCAACGTCAATATCGTGAGTACCGTTATTCAAAGCTTCTCCGGTACCCCAGTTCCAGAACCAGTGCCAGTTATAATGAATAAGGTTATCCTTATAGGGACGACGTGGCGCGGGTCCCTGCCATAATTCATAATCAAGATTTGAAGGAACCGGAACAATTTTGCCGATCCCGATCGGGCCTCTCGTATTGGCATACCATGCTTTTGCCATGTAAACCTTGCCTATGATTCCATCTTTTAATTCAGTCAGTCCCTGGGTCAGTGTTGGCCAGGAACGGCGTTGAGTGCCAATCTGAACAATACGTTTGTACTTCTCAGCTGCTTTTACCAGCATCTCTCCCTCATGAGGATTATGGCTTAATGGTTTTTCGACATATACATGTTTCCCGGCTTTAAGGCTTATGATTGAAGCCGGAGCATGCCAATGATCCGGGGCAGCAATATAGACGGCATCCAGATCTTTATCATCCAGAATCTTACGAAAGTCCCTTACTCCTTTAGGTTCCTTTCCTGTAACCTCCTTAACAGATTTAATCCCTTTCTGCATGGCTATCTCATCGACATCGCAGATATAAATAACCTCAGTGTTTTTTTGCCTGGCAAATGTGCCTGACATTGAGGCGCCACGACTGTTACATCCTATTATTGCGATACGGATGATGTCATTTGCCCCTGAAATATTTTGATAACTGCGGGCAGTTGAAGCTAAGATTTTGCCTCCTACCGTCAATCCCACGGTACCTGCTACCGCTTTTTTCAGGAAATCTCTTCTTGAATCTGACATACTTGTAATAATAAGTTATTCTATGATCAAATGTTCAGCGTTTAGTGTTTACCGATTTTCAACTTTTGTCTTTTTACTTTTGTCTTTTATCTTTCCCCTCACACCGCATACCGCATACCGGCTTATCTGCAGGCCATTACTCCCTTCAAATATCCAATAGATTCGGCAATGCCCGGAAGAGGGTCTGTCATATCTTTTTCAAACTCAAGGCTGCATGAACCGGAATACTTTATTTTGCGAAGAGTTTCAACAACTTTTGGTATATTGATGATACCTCGACCCATCTCTACAGTCTTGCCATCTTTTGTAGCTTTATCAACATCCTTTATATGCATGTCATAAATCCTTGGACTGTACTTTAATACATCAACAGATGGATCTTGTCCGTCGCGGGTGGTATGCCCGATGTCGATACAAATTCCAATTCTCGCATCAAGATCCTTAATATGGTTCCAGATATCTGTAGCGTTGGGGTATAATGGATTATCAGGTCCATGATTATGAATAGCCATTTTAAAGTCGTAAGTTTTTATCTTTTTCTCAACATAAGTAAGAAGTCCATAATCAGGTGCTCCCACAATCATTTTTACTCCTGCCATTTTTGCATATTCAAAAGCCTGATCAACAGATTCCTGTGTCTTCATATAAACAACGCCAACCGTGTAAACATTGATGCCGGCAGATTTAAACTTTCCGATAATCGCATTTATCTGTTCCTGATTGCTGTTCATTGGCATATGAAAATCTTTCAGAGAGAGATTGGCAACTCCGATTCTCTTCATCATCTCGATAGTCTTCTCGACGGTGAATTCCTTGAATGTATATCCCGCCATGCCAATACTGAAAGTGTTCAGTCCGTTCTCAACTGAATCCGGCATTGATGAGGAGGCATATAGTGAAGTAGCACCAACTGCAAGAACTCCTGTTCCTGCTAACTTTAAAAACTGACGACGAGTATTCATAATTTAATTTTAATAAAATCAGTAATTTGTATAAATCCAAATTCAATTCTACAACTTGTCAGGGTTTTCTGACGATCATATTATTGTCAATCAGCCTGCTGTTATAAGTTTGTATTATGGCTTTCAGTTTCTCTTCCATCTGTTTCTCAAGTTCCGGTTCTTTCTCTAAAAGGCTATTTTCCAGAAACAAATCATTCTTATAATTATACAGTCCAACAGGCTTATTATCAATCATTTCAAGTATATGATCTTTCATATACAAGTTATAAGTACTCCCGTTAGTATTGAAGGCGAAAGATTCATATGAATCATCCAACAGGTTATTACCGAAGGCAATGTAGTCCTCATCATAATTAAGATAATTCAGAATCGTTGGCATTATATCTATTTGTTGAGCAATCCTGTTTTTAATACCCTTCAGGTCACTGCCTGGTTTAAAAAATATAATTGGCACGCAGTAAGCACCAAAATTATTCTGAAATTCTTTATGTACCGATTCATTGGTATGATCAGCAGTGAGAACAAAAAGAGTATTCTTAAACCATGGGCTTTTAGAAATCTGATTAAAAAATTCGCGTAAAGCAAAGTCACTGTAACCTATAACTTCAAGGATTGGTGCAGGGCCTTTTTTAAACTTACCTGCGTATTTTTCAGGAACTTTAAACGGATGATGAGATGATACTGAGAATATTGAAGCTAAAAATGGCTGTTTGAAGGTATTTAGTTTTTCTCCAAAAAATTTAAAAAAAGGCTCATCCCACACTCCCCATATGCCATCAAAATCTGCCTTATCCGGATATTGATTTAGCCCGATGTAGTCATCAAATCCCGCCATTTTTGTAAATGAGTCAAATCCCATGGATCCATTAGGTGCACCATGGAAATAAGCTGAATAATAACCTTTTCTTTTAAGTAAATCAGCAAGCCCGTTGATCTGATTATTGGCATAATGAGAAATAATATATGGCGTTTCGAGGGAAGGGACTGATGCCAGAACTGAAGGCATGGCATCAATGGATTTTTTCCCGTTAGCAATAGATACATCAAATGTAAGACTGACATTAATAAGGGAATCTATAAATGGAGTATAACCCTTATATGTTCCTCCCTCGAGGCCGGGATTTAGCGATCCGATATACTCTCTTGCAAAACTTTCAAGAATTATTATAACCACATTCTCGTTGGTAAAAGGTTTTGTTGTTGAAGGGATATAAAGAGGATTGTAGAGTTTAGTCAGTTTGTCACTATCAAAAAAATTAAATCTCTCAAGGGGTTTTTTACCTAAAGTTCTGAAAATACTGAAAGGAGTATTCAGGACAATAGCTACATCGCGAGGTGAATCTACATAACGTGCCGCGTTGCTTATAGTAATCGGACGTGTTGAGTGTTTATAGCCACCCCGCGCAGCCCCTATAACCAGTGCAATAACAAGAGGGATCATCAGAATGTTTACGGAATAATATCCTATTTTATTGACACTACCAGGCTTTTCAACCTTAACTTTCTTATAGAGATAAACCATTAAGAACCAGACAAAGATGGTAAAAAGTGTTGCCGGCCAGTAATCAACCAGAAATCTGAAAAACACTTTCGTGTTATTTGTATCATGCTCGAATGTTTTAAAGACATCTGCTGTTGCTCTCTTGTCTACAAACCTGTAATAAACAAAATCCATCCCGTTCATGGCAATGGCTATACCATTAGTAATAAAGAAGATATACTTCAGAATTACCTGATAGACATCTTTATAGCGGACTTCCAACGGAATAATATGCAAAAGAATGAAAAGCATGTTGATATATACCACAGCAGAAATGTCGAATGACAGACCACCTCTCAAAATTGTAAGAAATTGACTTATCGTTACTCCAGGAAACATTTTGAAATTAAACAGGAAGAATCCTATTCTGCATAACGAGAACAGGACCATTATAAGTAGAATCCTATATATAAGAACTACAAATATATTTCTGGAGAATACCCAGTTTTTCATATTATTATTTAACATGAATTAATTTCGTCTGGCCAGAGCAGATCATATAAAAAATTGAAAGATAAAACTATAAAAACTACTTCGAAGTTGCAAGTTTGACATTATTAATCCAGTTCAATTCTGATTCTCCACCGCCTGATCTGCCTGAATGGAATAATGAAGATGGCCTGGGACCCCTGTTTTCCTGTTTATTCAATATTGGCGAAGAACCATACTCAATACCAAGAGTAAAAGGCATTGCACCATGACCTTCTCTTGAGTTTCTTACAGGAAGCTTGGCAATTGGTATTATCAGTTTATAATAGAGTGTTCCTGCTTCATTGTATATAACCGAACCTCTGAAATTATCATGATTATCTGATGGAAAGCGCCTTTGCTGTTCATTTGTGAATCCTATAATTTCAATCGTATTTGCCAGAGTGAGAGGATTAACCGAGTTTCCATCCGGAACTGAATTGTTTTCATGACGATCAGCTTTCCTATGGCCTCCCTGATTTTGAGATCCGAGAGGAAACCTGACACCCAAGTTTTTTACAGGCTTTCCATCCATATTAATCCAGATTGTAAGTCCCTCTTTTAAAATCCTGTTCTGAACTCCCTGATCTTCAACCTTTATATCAACATAAAAATTGTCATTGTCGTTTGAAAGACTATAGGATAGCCTAGCCTTCCTGATCAGTTGATAATCAGACGCTTCAATTTTATCAGAGAAATGCCATCTGCTCATATTCAGATTGCTTTTCTGGGCATTTAACCCATAACACAAGAAGAACAACAAAATCAATAATGACGATTTCATAATATTACCTTTCAATTCTACTCTTTTAATCTTCCAATATAGCCAATTATTCCTGATTGTGTAATCTTTGATCTTTTGAAGATATTTTTAAAATAAAAACGCCGGGTCCAACAAAAAAAGTATCTGCGAAACCTGGCGTTGAAAGGATTACAGGTTATTAATTTTTGGGTAAATCTTTCATCATCTCTTTAGCATCTTTATTATTAAATCCTCTCATAAATCTATTAGTCGTACTCAACGTAATTACCGTAAAAAGAATAGTAAGCGCAATTAATACGTACATAACGATTTTCGTAGTTTCGGGATTTGATTTAAGAGCTTCAACGAGACCATTATAAAGCAGCCATAATGCATAAATACTTACAGCAAGACTAATTATTGTTCCAAGATAAAAGTTAATGTGAAGAGCAAAGCCTAAGAAAGCACTAATAGGCATTACAACTAAAACAGCTGCAGTCACTCTGACATTTGCTTCAAAATCGGTACTCCCTTTACAAATTGAAGAAATGACAAGCAATATAACTGCACCAATGAATAATCCGATAATTGATCCAATAATTCTCCCGATAAAGATCATTATCCCAAAAGCTCCACCAAACACACCACCACCTAAAGCACCTAGATGCAGAAGACTCCATATGAATGCAATTGCTCCTGCAATCGCACCATAAATTACTGCCTTAATCAGAGGTTCGCTCATACCTCCCGTTGTTTTCATGGTTGAGAAGTAAGCTTTCGGATTTACCAGGACATCTTTGGATTCCTTAATAAACAGATTAAAATCAAAGGTACTGTCACTCATAATTGAAAGGATTAGTAGGTTAATAATTAACGATCAATAAATTGAGAATTAAAAAACCAAATTAAAAAAAAAATCTTAAAATAGCCAGAGATTGAAAGAAAATCAAAATAATTTATTCAAGATAAGTATATCCGTACAGACCTGAACGATAATTTGACAGAAATTCTTTACCCTCTTCAAGTGTTATTATACCCGCTTTTACCGATGTTGTGACCCATGATTCAACAGTCCGTACCATCTTCTTTGAGTTATACTGGACATACTCAAGCACTTCAGCGACAGTCTCTCCATCGATCACCTGATCGATCTTATAGCCGTCAGAGTCAACTGAGACATGAACGGCATTTGTATCGCCGAACAAGTTGTGAAGGTCTCCAAGTATTTCCTGGTATGCTCCAACAAGGAAGACTCCTAGATAATATGGCTCTTTCCCTCTCAGAGAGTGAACCGGCAGATGGTGTGATGAATTTCGTGTTGAAATAAAATTGTCAATTTTTCCGTCAGAATCGCATGTCATATCCTGGATAGTAGCATTACGTAAAGGTTCCTCATTAAGTCTGTGGATAGGCATAATCGGGAATATCTGATCAATTGCCCATGCATCGGGAAGTGACTGGAAGAGTGAAAAATTACAAAAGTATTTGTCAGATAGTATTCGAGATATCTGTCGCAATTCTTCCGGTACATGTTTCGTTACGTTTGCCATCTGATAAACTTTCCGCGCGACAGACCAGAAAAGTCTTTCGATCTGGGCCCGTGTTTTGAGATCAATAAGTCCGAAACTAAATTTGTCAAGAGCTTCCTCCCTAATCTGTTGGGCATCATGCCATGTTTCAAGCATCCTGGACTGATTAAAATTATCCCATAAAAGGAATAGTTCTTTCACCAGTTCATGGTCATGATCATTGAGATGGTCTTCGACATCCCAGGATGGAAGCGTAGTGGTCTCAAGAACTTCAATAATCAGAACAGAATGATGTGCAGTAAGTGACCGGCCTGATTCGGTTATGATATTCGGATGAGGAATATTGTTTTTATTACTTGCGTCAACAAATGCGCTAATAGAATCATTTACATATTCCTGAATGGTATAATTAACACTGCTTTCGCTGTTTGAAGAGCCTGTGCCGTCATAGTCAACACCCAGACCACCACCGATATCTACAAATTCCACATTAAAACCCAGCTGTCGTAACTGAACGTAGAACTGAGATGCCTCACGCAATGCAATTTTTATCCTGCGAATTTTTGTGACCTGGCTGCCAATGTGAAAATGTATCAGCCTGACACAATTTCTCATCTTGTTTTTCTCAATGTAATCTATTGCTTCAAGTAGTTCGCTCGAAGTCAACCCGAATTTACTGATATCTCCTCCTGAATCTTCCCATTTTCCACTGCCAACACTTGCAAGTTTAATCCTGATCCCAAGATTCGGCTTCACCTTCAGCCGTTTTGCGATCGATGTAATCAGCTTTAGTTCATTAAGTTTTTCAACTACCAGAAATATTCTCTTGCCCATCTTCTGTGCAAGAAGGGCAAGCTCAATATAATCTTCATCTTTATAACCGTTGCAGATTATAAGGGACTCAGGGTCAGTATTAATGGCAATCACGGCATGAAGTTCAGGTTTGGAACCTGCCTCGAGACCAATGTTGAATTTTTTCCCATGACTCACAATCTCCTCCACCACAGGTCTCATCTGATTCACCTTTATCGGATAAATAATAAAGTTCTGGGCTTTGTAGCCATACTCCTCTGAAGCCGATTTGAAGCATTTAGATATACTGATTATACGATCATCCAGAATATCAGGGAACCTTACCAGTACCGGAGTCGATACATCTGATAATATCAGTTCATCAAGAAGATCTTTCAGATCAACAGAAAACCCGTTTCTCTGCGGAGTAACAGTTACGTTTCCCCTCTCGTTTATGGAAAAGTAATCAACTCCCCATCCGTTTACATTATATAATTCTGCTGAATCTTCTATTCGCCATTTTCTCATAATCAGATATATTGCCTTGGTTTTCCAGTGCCAAAGGTGAGAAAAAAATGTATTTTTTACAATGTTATTAAAATAACATGAAATTATGGCACCAAAAATATATTATTGTTTATTATAGATACAGGATCGCATCCGGTCACTAGAGAATAATTCACGAATATTTATATAGATTTGTATAGCAACAAAACGATTCATTATGAAAAATACAATTTCATTTTATGTCACCAATAATTACCGGTCGCGACCCGTAACTATAATAATTCCAGTTATTATTCTGATTCTCATCATGAAAACATCAATTCTTTCCGGGCAGGAATACGCAATAGGTGCCGACCTTTCTTTTCTTAAAAATGCCGAAGACAGAGGATTCAAGTTTAAAGAGAACGATATAGCCAAACCGGGTCTTATGATTTTTAAGGATCATGGTTATAACTGGATAAGACTCAGGCTATTTCATACACCTACTGACCTTCCTAATAATCTTGATTATACAATAGCACTGGCAAAGAAAGCAAAGGATAATGGTTTCAAGTTTCTTCTTGATTATCATTATTCCGATACCTGGGCTGACCCTGGCAAACAATTTACTCCCGTTGCGTGGACCGGAATGTCACATAATCAGCTGGTAAAAGCTGTATTTGAATATACGCGTGAGACAATTAAAACTTTCCGGGAAGCTGGAGCTATGCCTGAAATGGTACAAATTGGAAACGAGGTTATAAACGGAATGATGTGGCCAGATGGAAAAATTCCGTCAAACTGGGATAATTTTGCAGAATTGATCCGGGCCGGAATAAACGGAGTTAATGCCGGCTGTGACAGTATGAACCGCCCAAAGATAATGATCCACATCGACCAGGGAGGGAACAGGAACAAGACTAAATATTTCTTTGACAAACTTTTATCTTATGGAATCGATTTTGATTATATTGGGCAGTCTTACTACCCATGGTGGCACGGAAGTTTACTTGATTTGCGCAGTAATATGGTATTCATGGCCGAAACCTATAAAAAACCAATAATACTTGTTGAAGTTGCTTATTGCTCTTCTCCAACCGAATATAAAGACAAGTTGGCCCCATTTGAAGAATCACCCGGTGGACAGAAAGAGTTCCTGGAAGAAGTTAACAGGATAGTTATGAATACGCCGGACAATCTTGGTGCAGGCATTTTCTGGTGGGAACCGGCTACTATGGGAGGCCGTTCAACCCGTGATTTTTTTGATGAAAACGGAAATGTTTTACCAGTGATTACAGTTTTTGATAAGTATACCAGGCACTGAAAACTAATGAAGGGGTGAAGAGGAGAAAGGGATAAGGTGTGAAAAGATTAAAAATGAGAACCTCCCTTTCTCGCCTTCTCCCGTTCCTTATTTTAATTCCACAGTTTTCAGATCCACCCGATCCAATATCTTATACACCGGGCAGGGATTATAACCCGGTCCCCACTGAGGTACAAGATAGCGATCAAAAAAGTTCCAAAATACTAATCCGTCATTCGACTGTGGTTCAAGCAAATATGCTGCAAGGTTTCCAAGAGGCTGAGCAGTCCTGACAACTATTGTACCGGCAGGGAAATCAAGGGGACCACTGATGTACTTCCCATCAATAGTATTGGTATAGTGCCCCTGGTTTAGCTTTGGTGCACCTTTAAGTTCGCTGATTTCAAACCGTTGAACCTCAATTTTAGAATCGGTTGACAGTTTTTCTAATTTAATGCCATGTATCTTCATAAGATCAGTTATCGCCGGATCGCTTATTGTTATAAGATAGGCAAAGGGAAATCTGACATTTTTTGTTGGATAGTAATCTATATAATATGGTACAGTAACATCCCTCTGCCTTTCCGTTCGCTTGTAATTCTTCCAACCATTAACATCGTTAATCAGCTCAGCCTCATATGTTCTTATCGTGACTTTATCTGGTGAAGGCCTTACCTTGTACTCAATTGCAAAAGAGTCTGTTACAGCAGGATTAGCTCCGCGTGCTATTGTCCGTTTATCAACGTCATTTAGCATGCTTTTAATTTCGGATTTATGAGAAGATGTATACTCCATTAAAGAATGTATCAGGTAATAGCAACCTAAAACACGTGATTTGAAATCAGCATAAACATAGTTTTCATTAAGGATACCCAGCCTGTTCCTGATACCATAATAGTTTGTCATGTAACGTGGTTCCACAGCATCAAGTACCCAGCCTTTATCGGGATCCATCATATCGAAGAACTCTCCATAGAAACAATTCTCTATTTTATATTTGCCGTAAAGTGTTTTCGACATTTCCGGCATCATTTTATCCCTCATATATGTAATTAAGAAATTATCGCCATCAGGGTTAACCATCCATGTAAAAGTTGTCGGCTCCAGGTGATATGATCCGTCAGTTGTGTGACAATCCATATATACAGCCGGATCCCATTTATCGAATACATTTGCTAATACTCCTCTTACTTCGGGAGATTCAGCCTTCATCGCATCGCGGTTCAGATCCAGGAACTGACCATTATACCTCAGTCCGACTCCATTTACCGGACCATTCTGATAGGTTCTGTTAAGCGGGCTGATCTTCTCATTACCATCAGCATTAAACAAAGGGCAAATAAGAAGGATGACATTTTTAAGGATTTCAGGATTTTTCTCTTTGAGTAAATCCCTGACATACATAAGTGTAGCCTCTTTACCTTCAACTTCACCCGCATGAATATTGGCCTGCACATAAACGATAATCCTTTTATCATTGATGAGGTCCACGGGGGACTTTGGCAGTGGATTTCCAATAATTAAAAGAGGTATTTCCCTTCCCTCTATTGAAGTAGCCAGACTCTCTGTTCTTATATAAGGCGATGATCTTATCAGTTGATCAATAAAAATTTTAACATCATTATAATCTGAAGTCGATTTAAAATCAGATTTTTCTGCAACGGTCTGGAAGTTGACCTGTCCTAAAGCATTGAATGCTGTAGCCAATAATGTAAACCAAATAATAAAAGACTTTTTCATAGTTTAATTCTCATTAATTAATTACGCGATAAAAGTAAAGATATTTGGTATTTAATGTCCTGATTTAATATATTCAACAAGTTGCGTTTTATACTAAATGCCATTTGCAGGTCTTTGTTGAACTAAAAACCAGAATATTATAAATAATTTAGATTATTTCAATTTAATTGCGTAGCTTGCGAACTTAATTTAAAAACAGAATAAAATGAACAAAGGAACGGTAAAATTTTTTAATGTATCAAAAGGATTCGGATTCATTAAGGATGCAGATTCGGATAATGAATATTTTGTACACGTATCTGGTCTGAAAGATCAGATTAAAGAGAATGATGAAGTTACATTTGAACTTCAGGAAGGTAAAAAAGGAATTAATGCAGTAGACGTAAGACTAGCTTAGTTTATTCATACAAAGATTTATTATTCAAAGTCCTGCCGAGAGCGGGACTTTTTTTATTCTGAATAAATTTAAACGATTATCAGTGTAAAGACCAGATAAAACACTCTGCCTTTGTTTGGTACCCCCCATGGAGGAGTCAGAGGGGTAAAAACAAAGGCAAAACAAGTTATATCTTTCGTACTCAGACTCTTTATGTCAATTTCTGTTTTTCCAATATTCCACTCCTAAATCCCCCAAGGGGGACTTTTAAAATCTTTTATTAGCTACAAACAAACTTAATATTAACTTCAAGGACTACGGGAAATCAGTACTTTTTCTCCTATTGTCTTTTCTTCTCTTCTTTTTTAGCTTTTTTTGCGAGGCGTTTCTCTTTCAGACTCTTAGTAGGCTCTTTCTTGTTCTTTGTCTGTTCTTTCGCTTTTTCGTGTGACATGGCTATTTATTTTAAGTAATTAAAAAGTTATTCCAAATATAGAAAAAATCATCCAATTCCATCACGACGTTCACACCAAGAAAACAATCTCCTGCTATAATAACCTTCCGGCTTCCTTATCAATGTACCAATTCAGCCGTCCATAAACAGGGACAATATAAGTTGCAGGATAGTTTAATGCTGAAAGATCATTTTTAAACATTTTTTCAACAACCTCTGCCTTCTTCCTTCCAGCCACAAGAAATGTAACGATATCAGCATTATTAATGATCCTTCCTGTAAGAGTTATTCTTTTTTGCAGAGTAACAGGATGAAGAGCAATAGTGCATATTTTATCCGAATCAAATAAATCCAGATGTCCGGGAAAAATAGAAGCCGTATGTCCGTCTTCGCCCAAACCGAGAAGAATGAGATCAAACAAAGGTAATCCGTCTCTTTCCCTTGTAAAGAGTGATATTTCTTTCGAATATCGTAATGCCTCCTTTTCAGGTTCATCTTCTCCATTAATTCTGTGAATGTTCCGGGAAGGTATTTCAATCTTGCTTAGTAACTTGCTCATTGTCATTCCAAAATTACTTTCTGCATCATCAGGAGGAACACATCTTTCATCTCCCCAGAAGATGTGGACATATTTCCAGGATACAGATACTGCAACACTAAGCAATGAAAATAGTAATTCAGGAGTGGAACCCCCTGATAAGGCAACAGTAAACGGCTTAGAATATTTCGCTGATTCTATAATCATATTTACCATTTCCTCAGCAAATTCCTTTGAGAGTTCATAAGGTGTTGGAAATATCTTTACAATTTTCACCAATGGATTGATAGTTTTAATAGTTAAGGTTATTCCCTTTTTAACCACGAGTTAAACGGAGTTAAAAATCACGGAGTATCATGGAGATAAAGTTCCCCTATTCTCCCAATATCCCCTTCTCCCCCTCTTTGCTTTCTAACGCCATATCATTGCACAGTTAAACCGTTATGTATTACAATTCACAATACAGTTCTTCATCTGCAAGGTTCTTACAAGGATATCTCCAGGTAAGTCCCTTACCCTCAATAAGATCGTTGGCATGTTCAGGTCCCCATGTACCTGCCGGGTAACCAAATATCTTGATTGCCTTGTTATTTTTCCAGGCTTTTTGGACAGGTTCAAGGAATTTCCAGGCTGTTTCAACTTCATCATCGCGTGAAAACAAAGTTGAATCACCATCCATCACATCATGCAGTAACCTTTCATAAGCAGACGGGACTCTGGTATCGGCAAGGTCTTTATAATGGAAATCCATATTTACATTCTTTACATTAAAGCCGGCTCCTGGTTCTTTCATATCAAACTTAAGCAAAATTCCCTCATCAGGCTGAATACGAATTATCAGCTGATTAGTAGAAAGTTTTCCTGATTCTCTCTGAAAAAGGTGATGAGGGGTTTGTTTAAAATGTATGACAATTTCAGTAACGCGTGTCGGTAGTCTTTTTCCCGTACGCATATAAAACGGCACCCCGCCCCATCGCCAGTTGTTAATAAAAAACTTAATCGCGACATATGTTTCAGTGCGTGAATCGGCTGCAACGCCTTTCTCATACCTATACCCGGTGACACACTCTCCTCGGATAAGAGATCCTGTATATTGGCCCCTGATTACCTGGGTTGGTACATCTTCTTCCCTGATGGGTTGTAAAGATTGGAAAACTTTTAATATTTCATTACGGATAGCATTGGCATCGAGCGAGGAAGGCGGTTCCATTGCTGTCATTCCCACCATCTGAAGCAGGTGGTTCTGGACCATATCCCTTAAAGCACCGGAATTATCGTAATAACCGCCTCTTTCCCCAACTCCCATACTTTCAGCAGAAGTAATCTCAATCCGGTCAATATAATTTCTGTTCCACAGAGGCTCGAACATGCCATTTGCAAACCTGGTAACCAGCAAATTCTGAACTGTTTCCTTTCCAAGATAATGATCAATCCTGAAGATCTGATCTTCTGAAATCAGTTCATGTAACGTTTTATTGAGCTTCCTTGCTGACTCAAGATCATATCCAAAAGGCTTCTCAATTATTAACCGCCGGAAGCCGTTTTTCTGATTGCTTAACCCCGATTTTGCCAGATTAATTCCAATAACTTCATATGAGCTTGGAGGCGTTGCCATATAAAAGATATAGTTTCCTCCGATTGAGTATTTAAGATCAATCTTGTCCAATAATGATTTCAATTCCGAAAATTCATTTTCAGAAGTAGTATCCAGTGATTGATAATAAATATCCTGAACAAATTCAGCAATAAGATTTTCATCGCTGACCTTCTCCTCAGAATATGAGATGATTGCTCCACTCATCTTTGTCCTGAAATCTTCATTTGACATTTTTGTCCTGCCGGCACCAACAATTGCAAATTTTTCAGGCATGATTTTTTGAGTCTTTAATGAAAATATTGCGGGGATAAGCTTCCGTGAAGCCAGATCTCCTGAGGCTCCAAAAATTACAATTATTAGGTTCTTAGGATTTTCCATATATATCTGATCATCTGAGAAATTCAAAAAAACGAAATACTGTTATAAGAATGACAAAGTAACAAATAATTGGCTGAATGGTTATTGAAAATCAGGAATAAAGGAATGACCGATTTACAAATTGTTGATTATAAGGTTAACAACATTTTAAATATTTTACAGTTTTTTATTAATTTATTTATTGTTTTTTGCGACAATCTGAAAGAATAAGCAGTATATTTGTCTGTAAATATTAATGTAAATGAATAATTTTAAATCCATAATATCACGCCTCATTAAAAGGTTAATTGGAACTGACTGAGAATGGTGTTTGTTATCGGATTAGGATGACCGTTCTCTCAAACACAGAGAACGGTTTTTTTGTATAAAACAGAAGAAAAATTAAGGTAATCATTATGGAAAAAGAACGCCCAAAGCAGCAGGGATTGTATCGTAAGGAGTTTGAGCATGGGAATTGCGGGATTGGCTTCGTCGCACATCTCAAAGGGAAAAAGTCTCACTCAATTATAAAACAGGGGCTTGACATACTTACAAATATGACGCACCGGGGTGCGGAAGGGGCCGATAGTAAAACCGGAGATGGAGCAGGCGTCCTCATACAGGTTCCAAGGGATTTTTACCTTATTCAGGGCTATTCCCTTCCGCCGGAAGGACAGTTTGGAACAGGTTTGGTATTCTTTCCTCAGGATAATTCTGATGCTTCTAAGTGCCAGGAGATTCTGGTCAGCATAATAAAGGAGGAAGGTGTCAATCTTATTGGTTTTCGTGAAGTACCGCGTAATAACTCGGTCATTGGTGATATATCCCGCAACGCGGAGCCAGAAATCCTGCAGATCCTTCTTGGAGCCGATATTCCCCAAGCGGATCTGGAACGCAAATTATATATTATAAGGAAAAGGACGGAAATCGTAATCCGCAATTCAGACCTTAAGCAAAAGAACTTTTTCTATATACCAAGTCTTTCCACAAAAGTACTTGTCTATAAAGGTATGCTTACCTCCATTCAACTTGGGGAATATTTTCTCGACCTTAATGATGAGAGATTACAAAGCGCAATCGCCCTTGTACATTCAAGGTTCAGTACCAATACATTTCCAAGTTGGGATCTGGCTCAACCTTTCAGAATGCTCGGACATAACGGAGAAATAAATACAATAAAGGGAAACCGCTTCTGGATGGAAGCAAGAGAATCAATTCTTAAATCCGATAAACTTGGTGATCTGACACGTCTATATCCAATTATCGAACCTGACAAAAGCGATTCAGCCTCTCTTGATAATGTATTAGAATTTCTTATAATGAGCGGAAAATCACTACCTTATGCTATGTCCGTCCTTATACCTGAATCAATAAATGATAAGAATCCCATCTCCCCCGAACTGAAAGCTTTCTATAAGTATCATTCTACTTTCCTCGAACCATGGGATGGCCCTGCATCGCTCATATTTTCTGATGGCCGTTATATTGGTGGTATGCTCGACAGAAACGGACTCCGTCCTTCAAGATATGTAATTACAACAAATGATCTGATTGTTATGGGATCAGAAGCAGGGGTACAGACATTTGCCCCTGAGGAGATCAGGGAAAAAGGGCGGTTAAAACCGGGGAAAATGCTTCTTGTTGATACTGAGTCCGGCAAAATATTCTATGATAAGGAGCTGAAAGCGGAACTGGCAGCAGAATATCCTTACGGACAATGGATCCAGCAGAACATGGTCAAACTCGAAAAAATTGAGACCGGACGCCAGGAGACAACTGACATGGGAGATTTGTATAATAAATATATAACTTCCTTCAATTACTCATTGGAAGATACGGACAGGATTATCAAGGAGATGGCTGCTACAGGAAAAGAACCCATAGGTTCAATGGGCAACGATGTTCCTGTTGCAGTACTTTCAAGAAAACCATACAGGTTATTCAACTATTTTAAACAGCTGTTCGCTCAGGTTACTAATCCTCCTATTGATCCAATCAGAGAGGAACTCGTTATGACATTGTCGGGTTATCTGGGATCGCTTCAACAAAACCTTCTTGAGACATCGCCGGATCATGTAAAAATGGTACGTTTCCGGAATCCTGTTATATCCAATACTTACTTTCAGGTTGTTAAAAACTTAAGATATAAAGGATTTTCAGCGGCAAACCTTCTGTTGCATTTTGATGCCGGAAAAGGTGCTGAAGGATTGCAGGATGCAGTTGAACAATTATGTAAAGACGCAGAAAAAGCAGTTGATGAAGGGAAAAATTATATTATACTTTCAGATCGTGGTATAAGTGAAAATGCTGCACCAATACCCTCGTTAATGGCCGTGTCTGCTGTGCATCACCACCTTATTAAAACCCGCAAGAGGATGCAGATTGACATTGTTGTGGAATCGGCGGAACCACGCGAAGTGATGCATTTCGCTCTGCTTTTTGGTTACGGGGCAAGTATTATCAATCCATATATGAGCCTTGCCGTGATTGACAAACTCATTAAAGACAAAGCTATACAACTCGATTATCAGAAGGCAGAGGAGAATTATGTCAATGCAGTCAACAAAGGAATCCTGAAGATAATGTCGAAAATGGGAATAAGTACTCTCAGAAGTTACAGGTCTGCCCAGATATTTGAAGCAGTCGGTATTCACTCTGACGTTATAAACAAGTATTTTGCCGGAACAGTTTCCAGTATCGGTGGTATAGGAATGAATGAGATTGCCGAAGAGGTACTTATCCCACACAGGAAAGCCTTTATTACTGAACCACAACCCGAAATGCTGACGGAAGGCGTATATTCTTACCGGAAACATGGAGAACATCATGCCTGGAACCCAGAGACCATCTCACTGTTGCAGTGGAGTACAAGTACAGGGGATTATAAAAAATTTAAAGAATACACTAAACGTGTCAATGCTGATACAGCAAGCCCGGGATTCATCAGAGGCTTACTTAGAATGAAAAACAACCCTATCCCTATTGAAGAGGTTGAACCTGTTGAACAGATTATGAAAAGGTTTGTCACCGGGGCAATGTCTTATGGATCAATCAGTCGTGAGGCTCACGAAACATTGGCTATTGCGATGAACCGTATTGGTGGACGAAGCAATACAGGAGAAGGCGGCGAAGATCCTGAACGATTCAAACCTCTTGAAAACGGAGACAGTGTAAGAAGCTCTATTAAACAGGTTGCAAGTGGTCGGTTTGGTGTGACAACCGAATACCTTGTAAATGCTGATGAACTCCAGATTAAAATTGCCCAGGGAGCAAAACCGGGCGAAGGTGGTCAGTTGCCGGGGCATAAAGTGGATAAGATTATTGCCAAAACAAGGTATGCAATACCGGGAATAACACTTATTTCTCCTCCGCCGCATCACGATATTTATTCAATTGAGGACCTTTCACAGCTAATCTTCGACCTCAAAAATGTTAATCCAAAGGCAAAGATCAGTGTGAAACTGGTTTCCGAAAGCGGAGTTGGTACAATAGCTGCCGGAGTAACCAAGGCCGGTGCCGATCTAATAACAATAAGCGGATATGAAGGTGGAACCGGGGCCAGTCCTTCGTCATCAATTAAACACGCCGGATTACCACTTGAAATAGGCCTCGCAGAAACTCAACAAACCCTTGTAATGAACAACCTGCGCCGGAAAGTGAAACTTCAGGCAGACGGACAGTTAAAAAGCGGGAAGGATATAATTATTGCTTCTCTGCTGGGAGCAGAGGAATTTGGTTTCTCAACTTCTGCTCTTATTGTTATGGGTTGTGTAATGATGCGCAAATGCCATCTCAATACCTGTCCTGTGGGTGTGGCAACACAGAATGCCGAACTTAGAAAGCGATTCAGGGGTAAGGCTGATAATCTTGTAACATTTTTTCGCTTTCTGGCGGAAGATGTACGGGAACAGCTTGCCGAACTTGGATACAAAAAGATGGATGACATAATCGGCCGTTTTGATCTCCTGGAGAGAAATCCGGAAGTTAACCACTGGAAAATTAAAAACCTGGATCTTTCGGCGTTACTTTCATTACCTTCGGAATCTTCTGAAAATGCTATGCATTGTATTGATATTCAGGATCATAAAATTGATAATATCCTTGATAAAGAACTGATTGCCGAGGCTGAAAGGGCCCTGACTGATAAACAACCGGTTGTAATAGAAAGGTCTATCCATAACACCGACAGAACTACAGGAGCTATGATTTCAGGAAAGATTGCAATGCTCTATGGTTCAACAGGGCTTCCGGATGGAACAATCAGATGCCGCTTTAAGGGATCTGCAGGACAAAGCTTTGGGGCGTTTCTTTCGCCTGGTGTAGAACTTTATCTTGAGGGTGATTCAAATGATTATCTGGGAAAAGGACTCTCCGGAGGAAGGATTATAGTCGTTCCTCCTGTCGGTTCAACCTTTGAACCCGATAAAAATATAATAATAGGCAATACAGTTCTATATGGTGCAACAAGAGGTGAGATATATATTTCAGGTGTTGCCGGAGAACGATTCGGGGTGCGTAACAGCGGTGCAAATGCTGTTGTTGAAGGTGTGGGGAACCATTGCTGTGAGTATATGACAGGCGGGCGGGTAGTTGTTCTCGGTACTACTGGAAGCAATTTTGCCGCCGGTATGAGTGGTGGTATTGCATATGTGTTTAATGAAAATGGTGATTTTGATTTTTACTGTAATATGGGTATGGTTGAGTTATCCCTGGTTGAAGACTATGGTGATATTAATGAACTTACAGAGCTTATTACACGACATTATCAATTTACCGGGAGCAAAAAAGCAAAGATGATTCTCGATGATCTTTACAAGTATATCCCGATGTTCATTAAAGTTATACCATACGACTTTAAGAAGGTTCTTCAGGAACAGAAACTTGAAGAAATAAGAAAGAAAATCGCAGATGTTGAGATTGATCTGGAGATAAGCGCCAGCTAAAGCAGAGCAGGGCAATGGGCACAGGGCAACCAACAAATTGATATGAAATAACGATAAACGATTTATAAAAAGATACTATGGCTGATGTAAGCGGATTTCTAAAGATAAAAAGAAAGGAAGCGGGAAACAGACCTCTCAACGAAAGGATCTGCGACCACAGTGAAGTTGAACAGGTTCTGAACAGTGAAGACAGGATGCTTCAGGCTTCCAGATGTATGGATTGTGGCATTCCCTTTTGCCATTGGAGCTGCCCGGTCGATAATTTAATTCCGGAATGGAACGATCTGCTTTACAAAGGGGACTGGAAAGCTGCCTATCTGAGGCTCGCAGCAACAAATAATTTTCCGGAATTTACAGGAAGAATATGCCCGGCAAGTTGTGAACATGCTTGTGTACTTAATATCAACGAGGAGCCCGTAACCATAAGGGAAAATGAAGTAGCAATTGTTGAAAAGGCCTTTTCCGAAGGTTATATTAAACCACAACCACCAAAAACCCGTACAGGGAAAAAAGTTGCCGTAATTGGTAGTGGTCCGGCCGGTATGGCTGCCTCTGATCTCTTGAATAAAGCAGGCCATCTGGTGACTCTCTTTGAAAAAGATGAGAAAGCAGGTGGATTGTTGAGATATGGTATTCCCGATTTTAAACTAAGCAAAGCTACTATCGACAGGCGCCTCGATCTGATGATTAAGGAAGGTCTTATTATCAGAACAGGAATAAACATAGGTAAAGATATTACCGGGAAAGAGCTTCTTGAACAGTTCGATGCAATATGTATTGCTATAGGTGCTACGCATCCGCGCGATCTGGTTGCAGAGGGAAGGGAACTTAACGGGATACATTTTGCAATGGATTTTCTTCCACTTCAAAACAGGGTGAATTCAGGTCAAATCCTTACTTCAGATAATCCGATAAATGCTGAAGGAAAAAAGGTTCTGGTGATAGGGGGTGGCGATACAGGTTCTGACTGTGTAGGCACATCAATCCGACAGAAAGCTGAAAGTGTGACCCAGATTGAGATTATGCCGAAACCACCTTTGACCAGAGCAGATAATAATCCATGGCCTTACTTCGGGAAAGTGCTTAAAACATCCACATCTCATGAGGAGGGATGCGAAAGATTCTGGAGCCTGGCAACTGTAAAATTTCATGGAACCAATAATCATTTGACAGGTGTTGAAGTAGAAGATGTGCTATGGAATCTGAAAGATGATAAATATACTATGGAAGCTGTAAAAGGAACACGAAGGATTATTGATGCTGATCTTGTATTGCTTGCTATGGGGTTTGTCCATCCCGCACTCGAAGGGTTGCTTTCAGAGCTTGAACTCGAACTTGATCAGAGAAGAAATATTAAGGTTGATAAAGACCAATTGACAAACAGACAAAAAGTGTTTGCTGCCGGTGATTCGGTTAGCGGATCAACTCTGGTTGTAAATGCTATTGCCTCAGGAAGAAAAGTGGCAAAAGAAATTGACAAATTTCTGCGGAAAGAATGAAATAATAATTTCCCGCAGATTTCGCAGATTTCCGCAGATATGGTTTTTTCTAATCAGCATAGATCAGCGGGAAATATTTTATTTAACTCAAGACTAAAGATAGTTCCATCTGTTTCATTGCTGATAAAACTGACTTTACCTTTGAGATAGTTTTCTGTTAATAGCCTGATGCTATAGGTTCCGATCCCCCTGCCATCACCTTTGGTACTAAATGATCTTTGAAACATCTGCATCCGGACATCTTCCGACATAACCTGTTCATTTTTCACCCAGAACGTTATTTTATCTTCATTATTCCCTATTCCTGCTGTAACTGTTCCGGTCGACTCGGTTGCTTCAAGAGCATTTTTTAATAAATTGATTATTACCCTTTGAAGAAGGATCTTATCAGTTTCAAAATCAATATTTACAGATTTATCAGACTTAACGATTCGTCTGTTTTTACCAGCTTCGTGAAAACCAATCTTCCCTATTGTTGAATCAAGCAGTTCAATCGAATTAGTCAATCCAATATTAACTTTAAGTTCTCCGTTTTCTGCTTCACGAAGCTGTCTCTGTACTAAAATTTCCTCAATAATATTCCGGCTGGCTTCTTCAGAAAGATCTATAAGTTCATGAGTTTCTTCGGGATTTGTTCCTTCTTTCAGGATAGTGAGTAACCCGTTAAGTCCTCCGACACTGTTCAATAAATCGTGGAAAAAAATTCTTTCAAGAGCAGCCCGTCTTTTTATGTCACTGATATCCTGCAAAATAAGAACAGAAAACTGGTCACCATTAAAAGATATCGGCGTTGATATAATATTCAGATCCCAGCTTTTGTGTTTTCCCTCTGATATGGTGGAGATATGTGCCTCTTTAATTGATTTGATTCCCGTTTTCTGACTTTCAAGGATTGCATTAACAGCTCCACAGTAGGCGCACGAGTTAGAAGTTCCACACCCCGATGGTTCTTCAGCTGAATGCAAACATGAAATAGCCTCTCCCGGTCTTTTTCCCAGAATTGGTTCTAATGTATTAACCCCCAGTAAAGAAAGAAAATCATCGTTTGCATATACGATCTGCCGGTTATTATCAATGATGGCTCCAATTCCCGCCATCGCTCCAAATATTTCAGCAAAAAATTTTTGTGAACCAACAAGTTCATATTCCCTTAATATTTGTTCTATAGTTGTTCTTGCTGCCGGAGCAAAATGCGTTTCTTCATCCATATCTCTCTCGTTTTTATCGTCCGGTTTTTAATCTGCAAATATACAAATCTTATTCAGTTGATCCTGCCTGTTCTGTGTTTGGCAGTCGATTATGAGAAAAATACGAATGTCTCAAACGCCGGTCAATCTGGATATAGCATAATTAATCTGAAGAAAAGGCTTGATCTGACATACCCAGCTAAATATCAACTAATTATTGAGCCAGGCGATTTGCTCTTCCGTGTAAATTCACAATAAACATCATTGCAGATTAACTGTATCGCAATTGACTATGAGCCATTGGCTTTATCCAAACTGGAAGGTTTTATCAGCAAAGTTCCGGATTTGAAACTTTTAAGGACTTTTGACAATGCTATTGATGCCATCGGATGGCTCAAAGAAATCAGTTCTGATCTGATCTTTCTCGATATTCAGATGGAACAATTTACAGGTATTCAGTTCCTTGAGGCTACAGTATCAACTTCCAGAATTATACTTACTGACGCTAATGATCAATATGCAATAAGGGGATTCGAGCTTAATGTCGCTGATTATCTGTACCAACTAGAAAATTATGACTTTACAAAGGTTATCACCAAGATAAACTAAGGACTTTTTAGACATCTACAGAGGCTTCTTTTACTTAATTTGAGTTATTGAACTTCTTAAGTAAATTCCGGAGATCATCAAGGTAAAAGGATGGAACATTCTCTCCTCTTGCGAGGTTTATTGTCATTTTAATGACCTTGGAGGCATTTTGTTTATCGCCAAGTTCTTCATATGCAATTGCAAGACTTCTCCCTGCAGATATTAAGGTGACCGAATGACTTGCAGTATGAATAAAAGCTCTTTCGCAATAGTCCCTGCCTTCAGCGATGTTTCTCTGTTTTGGATCATTGCATGTTACTAAAAGTGTTCCTAACCTTTCGAGGAGAAATGGTTCATTTGGATGATATTCCAGGGCCTTCCTGAAATTAAAGATGGCTTTATCCCACATTTTTTGTCGCACCAGGAGATTGCCAAGCAATCTTACCGTAGTCAAATCGCCAGGATCATTCTTGAATGCCTGGTTATACATATTTAACGCTTCCTGCAATTTACCATCCTGTTCGGAAAGCATACCTGTAAACTGTAGCCCTTTTGTATTTAAAGGAGCAATCCTCCTCAGTTTGTTTAATAAAGTGATGGCCTTTTCTTTCTCCCCAATATTAAGCAGAAGGGTTACTCCATTTGCCATAACCTCCGGGTTTGTTTTATTCCCGTCAAGTTTTTCATTGATCATTTCAAGTGCCTGTTGTTTCTTTCCCTCCTTCGCCAGACATATAACCATGCATGATTGTACCTGATTATCAGCAGGTTTGAGTTTAATCGCGTGCGAATAATAATTCATTGCCTGCGAATAAAACGCTTTTTTGTACAAAAGATCGCCAACGTTCTTCAGTTCGTCATAATCATTCTGAAAATATTTGATATGCTGGTCAAGGTAAGGCAGAGCTTTTGTGCCCATATCACTAACAAGAAAAAGTTCAATTGCTTTAGCAATCAAATAATTGTTTTCAGGTATATAGGTTAAAGAATGGTTAACCAGTTCAAGTGCATATTCGGGAAAAACATTTTTTTCTGCTTCATCGATTTTTTTAAGAAGGTACATCCCGGATCGTGATATGAGTGAAAGTCTGTCAATCAGAGTATCAACCGGAGTAGGATTTACAGTCAGATCATTTGCCCTTAGCAGGTAATGATTGCTTAATGAGTCTTCTCCTTTAGTTCTATATACATTTCCCAGGAGCCGGTAAGCCGGACCAAATGCGTGCTGATAATCAATGATTTCCAGGAGAGTTTTTTCTGCTAAATCAACATTTTGAGTATTCATGTATATTCTGGACAGGTAATACATAGCATAAGTAACCAGAGGGAAGTAATCATAGCGCGTTGAAGTCTTTACAAGTGCATTCTTGTCCATCCGGCTGATAATATTTTTAAAGACGATCTCCGCACTATCGTATGAAGCCATCTTTTGATAACATTCACCCTCATAATACCAGGCAAGAAATATATTCGGATTTATTTTTGTGACCGCCCTGTAATTGCTAAGAGCGGTTTTCGGGTCCCCCATCTCCCTGTTCAAATATCCGAGATAATAATTCCAGATCCATTTCCCTTTATCTTTCTTTACTGCCAGTCTATAGCATAGCGCCGCCTTATCATAATATGCACTTGAATGATATACCATTCCCATCATGCCTATATTATCAGCGGTTGGATTACGTAATGCTTTCTTACATGTAACTGATAATTGTTCTTTAAGAGGGGCAGACAGAGATTGTAAATCAGGAAGAGAAGGAATCTGTTTTCTGTAAAAATTTCCAATTATTACCTTAGCCAGTATTACAATTATTGCTAAAATAATAATACCTCCGGTAATATAAGCTATAGCTGATCTGCCTTTGCTCATTCTGTAAATAATTTATTCTTTAAATATATTAAAATATGCTCAAAGAAAATCGGGTTTGTGAAAGCTTGTGTTTTTCGCATTTTTGAGGATCTCATTGAACTATCACCGGGAAAACGGGATGGCAGTTTTACTTTTTTTACAAACCACGAATTTAAGCTTCACCGGTTCCTCTCCTTTCATAAATTTTACAGGCTCTTCAATAGTTCTGCAGTCGATCATTTCAAAATCTGAAAATTCGTTAAGAACTGATTCGGAATCATAAAAATAAACTTTTAATCCTTTTGCAATCTCATATCTGTCCCTGCTAATATATTTCCCACTTCCATATAATGCTGTTTGTTTTGAGGCAACGGTAAAGACCATCGCTCCTTCCTGTTTTAATTGATTAAAACACGACTTTAAGAACTTCCTGCGCTCTCTTTTATTTAATAGATGTATCAGGGCAAAGCAAAAAATCCCTTCATATTGTTTATTATCAAATGGCATTGAGGTCACTGAACCGTGATGAATTGTACATTGAATACCATTTGTCCTTGCTAAATCAATTGCTGATCCGGAAATCTCAATCCCGGTTACTTTAAATCCATTATCAATAAATAGCTTAGCATTTCTTCCATATCCGAAGCCAGGTATCAATATTTCATTAATCTTCTCATATTTAAAAAATTCCATGGCATTTATTGCGGAATCCGATGGATCAAATTTCCACATTGCCCCTTCATTTTTAAATCGTGATTCCCAGTATTCGATCATTTGATGTTTATTGTTTTCTGTTTTTACCTGACCATCAAATTCAGGATTTCATAAATCTGACATTGCGGTGCAGTTTAGCTTTTTGCAAATTGCATATAAACTAAAAGTACACCAGCTACTGTCATCAGAATTAATGCCGCGTATCCAAGTATATTAGATATTTTCCCATTTGTGTTTTTTCCCATTATTTTTTTGTTATTTGATATATGAAGAATGATTGCAATTAAAACCGGAGCAGTCAATCCATAAAGAATGGCTGAATAAATCAATGCTTTTATTGGCGAAATGCCGATATAATTCAACGATAACCCCAGGATAAGTGAAATAGCCATGATGAAATAAAATGCTTTTGCATTATGAAATTTCTTGTCTAACCCTTCTGTCCAGCCAAATGATTCGGTAATAATGTAAGAGAGGGAACCACTTAAAACGGGGATTGCTAAGAATCCGGTGCCGAGAACACCAACAGCAAATAACAGATACGCAGTATTTCCTGCCAGTGGTTTCAGAGCCTGAGCTGCTTGTTCAACAGTGTCAATCTGATGAATATTGGCATTGAACAAAACCGAACCTGTGGTGAGAATTATAAAGAACATAACAAGGTTTGAAAATAACATCCCAAAATCGACATCCTGTTTCATTTCTTGCATTATTTTTTTGTTAACCACCAGATATTTTTTCTTACTCTTCATATCCTCAGCTTCCATTGTTGTCTGCCAGAAAAAAAGATAAGGTGAAATAGTAGTTCCAAGGATTGCAACAAGAATACTGATAAAGTTTTTGTCAAATTTTATTGTTGGAATAAAAGTGGCTTTTAATATTGCTATCAGATCTTGTTTGTGCAAAAAAGGAACAAATAAATAGACTAAAAGAACTAAGCAGAGATATTTCAGAATTGATTCAATTTTTTGATAAGGCAGATAAATAATTAAAACCAATAGTATCAGAGTGAAAGCAATACTAAAATAAGTTGTCTTTATTGAAGGTATTAAAAGATTTCCTACTGCTCCCATTCCTGCTATATCAGCACCGATGTTCATTATAATTGCGGGAAAACTAAAGAATAACATTAAATACAAAACAGGTTTTGAATAATTGGTTTTGATTGTTCCTGCTAAACCACGGGAAGTAACCAAGCCAATCCTTGCACACATTTCCTGAATAGAAGCCATGAGTGGAAACGTTATAAGAGCAGTCCAGAGGGTTGAAAGTCCATAAGCAGCACCTGCCTGAGAGTAGGTTGCAATGCCGGAAGGGTCGTCATCACTGGCACCTGTAACTAGCCCGGGGCCGAGTATTTTCCAAAAATGGAGGAGTTTAGATGAGTTATTTTTCGTTTTTCTCATTTTTGTTCTTAATTAAGTCTCTGGTTTATCCGGCTTATCAGGGAAACCAAAAATTATTGCTTTCGATCATGTATTTTTCAGAAAAAGACATGATTTAGTGTGACAGGTTCCCGATCTGCTTATTACTGCTCTCTATTTTATCTTAAATAACTGATAATCAATAGTATTAAGTTTAATGATGTTATAGTTATAAATGAGAGTATCTGAGTAATCAATATTCTTAATTAACAAGTAATCTCTTTTAGTTTTAAGATCAGGGTCTAAGCTGATGTTTTTAAACCTGCCAAAATAAGCGTGAAGGCTCCAATCATCATACATGTCAGGATTTATATTAATTACACTTCCCCGGGGAATTTCCGGCAGAATAGCATACGTGTCTTTTATCTTACTAATATCCCTACTAAAGTGATTTGAAAAATAAAGTGAGAGTATTATACCTAAGAAAAATAATCCATATCCAATCCATTTAAAAACCAGAAATCCCTTTGATTTGTAATTCATTTTAATAAAAAGAGAATCAATTAAAGGATACATCAGAATGCCCGCCCCGATCGCAAAAAACGGGTATGCAGGAATTATGTAAAATCCGCTCTGTTTCATGCTTACCATGACAGGTAGAACGCCTGTAAGTCCAAGCAATATAAACACCATTGCTTTCTTGCTGTTTTCTTTCGTTAACATTGTTGAGAATTTTCGGATCCGAACCCAGATCAGAAATAGCAGACACAAACCTATAGCCGGAGCTAATTCAGAGAATAACCTTATTATTATATCAAAACGAGAGTGAACGGTAACAACACTTTTCAGACTGCTTATTACCTGATTATCAATGTATGTTTGAAGACTAAGTCTGGCAACAGGGAATAATAAGATTAACAGTAGCAATGGAGCCAAACTAAAAATAAAGATCAATGCAGTATCAAGAGCTGATTTTAAAAATGATTTACGTTTAAGAAAAAGCCACAATAAGATTGGGAATGTCCATGGGAAGAAAGCAACAAATCCCTTTGTAAGAAATCCAAGGGCCAGCGTAATTCCTGATAGAAATATGAAAAAATATTTATTGCTCTCCTGACTTTTTAAATAAAATAAGATAGAAAGAGAAGTGAAAATCGTGAGTGTATTTTCCAACAGGTTATTATATGATGCCCAGAAAACAGTGGGCGTTATAAGCCAGATAAACAATGGGAACCAACCATATTTGTATCCCAATTTATTCCATATCTTCAGAATAATGCAACCAACAATTACAAGAGTAAAAAGAGAATAAACCTTATCTATAAATCGGCTCTCACCTAAAAATCGATAAAATAAACTTTGAATTCCAAATGCGAGTGGAGGATGTTCATGAAAGCCGGGCATGCAGGTTGCTGTAAAATGGGGATTCCAAAAAGTACCGATGCCATTGGCTAAGTTTTTAGATACCGTTGAATAAATCAATCCATCAAGAAACATTCCATTTGAGAAAACATCCTTACAAACAATAATTAAGAAAACGCCGGCTGTAAAAAGATAAAATGGCAGTGTCTGAGAAAATTCAGATGACTTTTTCATAATCATTTTTTCTAGAGGGTACCTAAATGGTATGATCCGGCCTGGTTATATCCAAAGGAAGAAGAAATTTAAAGGTACTGCCTTTCCCTTCTTCGCTTTCAACCCATATCTTTCCATCATGTTTCTCAACAAATTCTTTACATAAGAATAGTCCAAGGCCGGTACCTTTTTCATCCTCGGTACCACGGGTTGAAAGGTTGGCATCGATTCTGAAAAGTTTTGAAATGGTTTCTTTTGACATTCCGATACCTGTATCAGAGACAGCTATTTCAATATGATTATTATAGTTTATGGCATTTACCGTCACCTGACCATTTTTATAAGTAAACTTAACAGAATTTGTAATAAGATTCCGCAATATTGTTCTGATCATATTCTTATCTGCCACTATCGTTAAAGAATCATTCACATAGCTTTTAAGTTTAATGTTTTTGCCAATCGCCATCTCATCGACCATAATAAATTCATCCTTTACAAGTTCGTTTAAGTTTACTGGTACAGGGGTAAAGGATAGTTTTCCGCGCTGTGAATTTGCCCATTCGAGTAGGTTTTCAAGCAACCGCAATGTCTGAATTGCAGAAGTATTTATCATCACTGTGTACTCATAAAATGTTGCAGGATCATTTAATCTTATTGATTCTTTCATCATATCACTGAAACCAATAATAATATTGAAAGGGTTCTTCAGATCGTGTGCGATTATTGAAAAGAATTTATCTTTTGAGGCATTGAGTTCAGCTAATTCAGCAGTCTTTATTGCCACCGATTTTTCAAGAAGTATCTTTTGCTTTTTCAATTGACGGACACGTAACCGGAAAATTGAGATTATTAAAATGATAATAATAGACAGTATAAGAGTTTTAAACCACAAGGTTTTCCAGAATGGAGGCAGAATAATTATTTTTAGTGAAGTTCCTATTTCATTCCATACACCGTCATTGTTTGATGCTTTCACTCTAAAAGTATATCCACCAGGGTCGAGATTTGTATATGTAACATATCTACGGGAAGCATCAGTAGAGTTCCAATCTTTTTCAAAACCTTCCATTATATAAGAATATTGATTCTTTTTTGGATGGATATAATTAATGGCGGCAAATGAAAACGAAAAGACTGATTGGTCCCAATTAAGTTTAATCTCTTTTGCTTCACTAATATGTGTCTGAAACTGGGCTCCGGGGACTGCATAAACCACTGGTTTATTGAATATTTGAAAATCTGTTATATAAACGGGCGGAATGAAGTCATTGTCCTTAAGGCTGTCAGGATAGAATGAATTTAAACCGCTATATCCTCCAAAGTACAATTCCCCTTTCCGGGTTTTAAGAAATGATTGCTGATAAAACTGGTCGCCCTGCAAACCATCCTCTTTTGAATAATTTCTAATACTCTGAATTTCAGGATTTAACCTGCTAATACCTTTGTTGCTGGAAATCCAGATATCACCATTATTATCCTGGGTAATTGCATGAATTCTATTGTTGGGCAAAACATTAGTTACATCATAAGTTTTAAGAATGGTCCCGTCCTTGTTACACATAAACAGACCTTTAGTGTTGGTTCCAACCCAAATATATCCTGCTTTATCTTTATAAAATGCACCGATATCATTATCAGGGAAATGAAGAACTTTGAAAGAATTCGTTAAGCTGTCATATAGATCCAACCCATTCTGTGTACAAATCCACATCTTTTTTTCCTGATCCTCAAAATAGAACCAACAATTATTTCCGCTTAGCGAGCCGGGAATCTCCGGTTTGTATCTGAATCGTTTTATAACTCCTGTTTTGATGTCAAACAAATCAATACCAATGTTATAGATACTTATCCATAAATTGTTGTTATGGTCTATAAATAGATTCCAGATAGTCTTATTTGATATGGTTGCAGGATTTTTTTCATCAGGCAAAAACCTGATAAACCGCCCTGTTTTTCTGTCATATTTGTTAAGACCGGCATCCCAGGTTCCGATCCACATGTCATGATCTTTATCTTCTGCGATGCCACGTATTACATTCCCGCTGATACTGTAGGGATTATCCGGATCGTGTTTAAATGTTTCAAAACTGTCGGTTTTTGGATTATAAACATCTATCCCTCCGCCATCTGTTCCGATCCAGATCAAACCTTCATGATCTTCAAATAAATTGACCGTAAAATTGTAAGACAGTGATTTGGGATTATTACTATTATGTGTAAATAATTTGAACCTTTCTTTTTTAGGATTATAATAATTTATTCCTCCGCCAGAAGTACCAATCCAAAGAATTCCCTCCCTGTCTCTGTGGAAACACCATATTCCATTATTATTAAGTCCGTCATCATTTGAATTTTCATACATTATATATTCAAAGGTTTTGGATAACTTGTCGAAGCGGTTTATCCCACCCTGATCAACAGCAAGCAAAAGATAGCGGTCATCCTCAGGAATAATATCAAGTATGAAATTCAGGTTAGTTCCTTTCCCGTCACCCGTTAATCCGAAGTGTTCAAATTTATTGGCTGCCGGATCATAAGAAAAGAATCCTATCCCATCTGTCGCGATCCATATTTTATCCTGTTTATCAATATATAAGCTTTTATAGCTATAGCTACTAAAACCAACAGACGGGTCATCAAATTTGGTAAATGAACCTGTTTCAGGATCAAAACGAGTGATCCCCGGGCTCAATGAACCTACCCAAATATATCCTTTTGAATCTACAGCTGCCATCCGGGAAGGGCGAACAGATAAACCATGCCTCTGAGAATCAAATGGATATCTGACGAAACTCTGATTTTCAGGATTCCACTTATTCAGGCAGCTTCCATCCGATACAACCCAAAGATTCCCTTTTTTATCCTCGACAATACCTGTAATACAATTGCTGTTTAAACTGCTATTACTGGCATTATCTTTTTTAAAGACTTTGAAATTATCTCTTGAGGAACTGTACAAATTCAGACCATCATAGGTACCAATCCAGAGATTTTTTTCCCGATCTTCATAGATACAGGTTAAGATATCACTACTGATTGATCCGGGCATATTATCAGTATGTCTGTACTTCTTCACCTGGTAGCTATCATATTTATCAAGCCCGACATCGGTACCCATCCAAAGATAATCCTTACTGTCTTTGTATATACACCTTATGCGATTACTCGACAGGCCATCGTTTACAGTCAGGTGATCAAATCTTGAATATTGCAGCTGGCCATATGTTTTGGACAATCCGGAAAAGCAAAGCAACAAAATCACTAAGTATCGACCGAAAGAATGTTTCCCTTTAATTTTAAGACTATTTAACACAGCCACTGTCTCTTATAGTATTTAGAGTAGTATAGTAGTAATAATTTCAGGAATCTAAAGATATAGCATTTTGGCCAATTGGTCTTTATATTGAGTGGAAATAAGAAGACTGGAACGGTAAATTAACAATTTAAAGTTGAATGATGAATTAAAGCAGTCATACCAAAGGGTTTAAGCCTGAGGGAAGAACCAATTTGAAAACACTTCCTTTACCAGATTCACTCTCAGCCCATATTTTGCCTCTATGTTTTTCAACAAATTCTTTGCAAAGGAATAACCCCAGTCCGGTCCCCTTTTCATTTTCAGTGCCACGCGTTGAGAGATTAGCATCTATTCTGAAAAGTTTTGCCATGGTTTCATTTGTCATTCCAATGCCGGTATCTGACACTGAAATTTCTACCTTATCATTGATAATCATGGCCTTAACTTCCACTTTTCCGTTTTTATGAGTAAACTTTATAGCATTTGATATAAGATTCCGCAGGATGGTTTTGATCATATTTTTATCTGCTATAATCTTCAAATCATCAGTTAAGAAGCTATTAAGTTTAATGTTTTTCGCTACCGCCATATCATTCAAAATAATAAACTCTTCGCTAAATAGCTCTGATAAGTTAATCTGTACGGGGTTAAACAAAATTTTCCCGGTTTGTGAATTAGCCCATTCCAGCAGATTTTCAAGCAATCTTAATGTTTGAACAGCAGAAGTATTTATCAATCCCGCATACTCCTCAATTCCAGAAAGATCACTTGATTTTATTTCTTCTTTCTGCATTTCGCTAAAACCTATAATAGTGTTGAAAGGGCTTTTAAGATCATGTGCGATAATTGAGAAAAACTTGTCTTTTGAGGCATTGAGTTCATGTAATTCAGAAGTCTTTATTGCTACTAATTTTTCAAGCATTATCTTCTTTTTATTTAATTGCCGCTCACGTAAAAGAAAAATGAAAGCAATGATGAAGATTATTATTGAAATCATTATTAATCTGAACCACCACATTTCCCACCATGGAGGAAGGAAAGTGATCCGGATCGAGGTTCCGTTTTCATTCCAAAAACCGTCGTTATTTGAACCCTTAACACGAAACACATATTCTCCCGGATTTAAACTGGTATAAGTCGCCTCTCCCTTGTTACCCGGATAGATCCAATCCTTATCAAAGTTTTCCATCTTATATGCATATTGATTTTTCTCAGGAGCTGAAAAATCCATCGCAGCAAAACTAAAGGTAAGTACAGAAAGTTCGTGAGATAAAGTCAGAGATTTTGTTTCCGTAATGTTGTTAATTAACGGAGAATTAATATCGCCCGGTTTTACACTTTTGTTAAAAATCTTAAGGTCAGTAATCAAAATATCCGGGATATTTTTGTTTTCAGAAATTTTTTCAGGATAAACAAAGTTGAAGCCCTTGGTGCCTCCCATTAACAGAACCCCTCCCCTTGTTTTCAGGATGCTTCTCTCAGAGAACTCATTGCTTTGAAAACCATCGGTTTTATTGAAGTTTTTAAACTTATCCCTTTTATATTCAAACCTGCATACTCCATTATTTGTTGTCACCCAAAGCGCTCCTGAATTATCCAGTTCCAGCCCTTTTATAAAATTACTTGGTAACCCATCTTTTTCATAATACCTTGTAAAGGATCCCGCTTCCGGATTGAACTTGTTAAGTCCGTCAGGTGTACCTATCCAGACACATGTATCATTCTCAACCAGGATATCGGTTATTCTGGAAGAACTCAGACTGTTATTATTATGAGGATCAGATGTATATGTTATGAATTGATTATTGAGAGGAGAAAAAATCTGAAAACCGTTTACAGTCCCGATTAATAAACGTCCCTCCGGATATTTTGCTATTTTAACGATCATTTGGTTGCATAACCCGCTGTTTTCCGGTGTTAACTTAGTAATTTTATTTTCTTTGATCCGGTAATGAATTAAACCATGCTCAAAAGTCCCAATCCACAAATCATTATCATAACCTTCGGCGACAGCATAAATATTATCATCCGGGATGCCGCTGTTTTTTGTTGTAAAGGATGTAAAAGATCCGGATCTGAGATCAAATTTAACAAGTCCTCCGGCCCAGGTTCCAAGCCAGATTCGCTTTCTGGAATCTTCAAGTACGCAAAGTATTGCGTTGCTGGTCAATGAGGAATTTTCTAAATTGAATCTTGTGAAACGATTGATCTTCATATCAAAAATATTCAATCCTCCTCCATCAGTTCCCACCAATATCTGACCTTCATTGTCTTCTGAGAAACAAGTTACAGTATTATGACTCAAACTAAGAGGAGCGCCTGGCAGGTTTTGATATTTAATTATAGCATCCCTGTTACTTATAGCTATATTTAACCCTCCTGTATAAGTGCCAAACCATAAGTTTCCGGATTTGTCCTGATAGATTGCCTCAATCGCTTCGTTACGCAAACCCTGCAGATCATAATCATCTTTCCTGTAATGCCAGAAAGACTGTTTTTCCTTATTGAATAAATTTATTCCTCCATTATCAGTACCAATCCATAAATTTCCCGATTTATCAACATAAAGGGATCTGACCAGATCAATTGAAAGGCTGGATTTATCGTGGACATCATGCTGGTAATGTATCAAATGTTCTGTCGCGAGGTTTGAATTGTTTTTCAGACAATAAAGTCCCTCGGTACTCCCAAACCAGATATTTCCTTCCAGGTCTTCAGCGATATTTTGGAAAATCTTATTCCCCAATTCATCGGTACCCGTATTATCATTGGTGATACATTTAAATGTTCCCGATTCCGAAAGAAAAAGGTTTAATCCTTTTCTTGTTGCTACCCACAGCCTGCCGTTTTTGTCTGTCAATACAGATTCAACATAATCATTACTAAGACTCACCGGATTTTTCTGATCATGAACATATTGAGTTATTTTGTTTTTCATTCGGTCAAAATAGATCAGCCCCACAGTTGTAGCGAGCCATAAGTTTCCTGTTGAATCCTCTATAATTTTTGATACTACACAATTTATTCCTTTTAATGGAGATGATTTATCAGAAACGTAATTCAGAAACCGGTCTTTCCCTCTGTCATACAAACTCAAACCATTCTCAGTACCTATTAATAAATTCTTATTGTGGTCTTCAAAAATTGTTCTTATAACATTATCTGCAATGCTGGTTGAATCTCCGGGAACATTTCTATATATAACAAAATTAAAACCATCATATCGGTTCAGCCCATCAGTGGTACCTATCCACATCAAACCTTTATGATCCTGAATGATACAGGAAGCAATTGAAGAAGAAAGTCCATCATCAGGTGTCAGTTGCACAAATTGTAAACGTTTCGGCTGAGCATAAGCACCTGATGCAAATGTCAATAGCAGGGGAAAAAGAAAAATTAATATTGAGAAGAATCGGCTCTTCAACTAATAAATTTTATTCATATCAAAGATAATTAAATAAAGGTGAGGATTTTAAAGACCTTCGCTAAAACTGTTTATTTTTACAGATCGATAATGTGAATTTCCATATTCTTAACATGAGAATACTAAGAAAATATCTTCTTATAAGCGTTCTGGTTTTTTTACCCTGCATTCTATTTTGCCAATACATTGATTCATCTTACTTTAAAATAAATTCACGTCAGAGTTTTTATTCTTTTGAGAAGAATGGAGAGTTCCTTCTCCATGTACCTCCTGTTCTGGTGCAGAAAAATTTATCGATCAATATAAAAAATGGCAGGGATACTCTGACGACATGGAATGGAAAGCCGGGTAAAGAAATTTTAAGGGTACCCTTTTCACTCAATTTATCTCCTTCTGTTTATAAAATTGAAGCTAAAATCATAATAACAACCAGTCCCGGAGTTATATACCAGGCATCAACAAATCTTGTTGTCCTTTCCTATAAATCAAATGAAGTAAAAACAGACCGGCTCACAGGAGGATTAATTGTAAACAGACGGCAGTTCTTCGCTTTCGGTTTTTACTGTTATTCACCGGTTTATCCCACTTTGCCGGAAGAGGAAGTTGTAAAGGGTTTTAATATGATTTCACCTTACCAGAAGATCGGGCCGGAGACTTTTAATGAAAGAAAAGCATATATGGATCGCTGTGCTGAACTGGGAATGAAGGTAAATTATAACCTACTTTCAGTATCAGGAGGTGGCGGTGTAGGGTCGAAAATAGAAGGTCTGAGTGATGAAGAGAAAAGTAAACGACTGATCTCTGAAATTAAAACCTTCAGGGATCATCCGGCATTGCTTGGCTGGTATATCTCAGATGAGCCAAACGGAAGTAATATAACACCTGAGCAGTTGGAAGAGGTTTACAAAACTGTCAAAGAAAACGATCCATGGCATCCGGTTTCAATAGTATTTATGGCACCATTTATAGCTTCAAAAAAATATTCCGATGCTCTCGATATTGTTATGGCAGATCCATACCCAATACCTAATTTACCAGCAACAATGCCAGGGGAAGTAGCTGATCAGTTAAGAACTGAGTTTAAGGGTAAGAGACCTTTCTGGATAGTACCTCAGGCATTCGGTGGCGGAGAATTGTGGAGTCGAGAACCTACTATCCAGGAAATAAGGTCTATGACATGGCAGTCAATAATTAATGGAGCTACCGGTATCCAATACTTTGTACGGCAGGGACTTAACTATTTTCCAAAATCGGTTGCAACATGGAATGAATGCGGAAGAATGGCTATGGAAGTCGCAGAATTGACCCCCTGGCTTCTTTCTGATGAAGAGCCCTTGGTCGTGGAGTCGTACTCCAAGAATGTTTTAGTTACTTCAAGAGTTCATAATGGTCAACTGGCAATAATGGCGGTTAACAGAATAAATGAACCCGTCAGCACTTCATTCAGGGTGACAGGAATTAATAACGGGAAAGCAAGAGTCTTGTTCGAAAACCGTTTTGTTCAGGTCAAGGGAGGAATAATTTCTGATCGGCTTGCACCTTTCGGATCGCAGGTTTATCTTGTCAGCATTAAACCTGAAAGGCAAATATCAGAGGCCGGAAATATAAACCTGATTAAGGATGCCGGGTTTGAAGATCTTACGGCTCCCGGATTACCTTCAGCATGTTATGCACGACCCGGAGGTGACAGGGGAGCAACTTATTTTCTAGATACAAGGGAATATTTTGAGGGCAATCATTCTCTGAGGTTAATCACCCCTGTTGAAAATAAAAGTCTGGCTATCAGGTTTTTCCCATTCCCTGTAAAAGCAGGTGCAACCTATACAATTTCGATCTGGGCAAAATCTGACCCTGAACAAAGATTTTTCTTTGTAACGAAACCGGAAAATACTCGTCTTTATGGAAAAACTGAGATGCCTCAATATGTAGAAGTTTTACTTGGAGAATTCAGCCGGGCAAGATTTGTTCCTGATAACCTCTGGAGAGAATATGTAACATTTGTAACAATTCCTGAAGATACCCTGGCCCGGTTTAAGACAAACCTCATACTGAAGATGCCGGGTAAGGGTATTGCATGGTTCGACCAGGTGAAGGTAATTGAGGATAAATAGGGAATTGAAGGAAAAGAGTTTAAGCTAAAGGCAATATGGTAGATAAAGTAGAGAAGGATTGTATTATGTTAATCTCCTGTTAATATCATATCTATTGTAGCCATCAAGAATATTTTAGTATTGTTTTATCACATCGTCAAACTAACATAATGCCCTTCTGATGTTAAAAAACCTTAAAAACAGCTATCAGACACATACTTAAACACTTTGGGTATAGTATTCTGAATATCATTGGACTTACATTAGGTATTTCCAGTGCATTATTTCTAATAATTTATGTTGCGGATGAGGTGAGCTACGATCGTTACCATGTGAAAGCGGACCGTATCTATCGAGTGTCAACTTCCATAAAAGAACCTGATGACAAATTCACTTGGATTTTTGCACAAATTCCATTTGGACCCCAGGTAGTACATGACTATCCTGAGGTTCAGTCATTCGTAAGGTTTATTAATATGCCCCGTGCTCTCTATAAATTTGAAGATAAAGAATTCAACGAGGAGAACTTCTTTTATGTTGATTCGACTCTCTTTGACATATTTACTTATAAAGTAATAAAAGGGGATATTAAATCCGCGCTGCTGGAACCGAAAAAAATCATTCTTACTGAAAAGATAGCTAACAAATACTTTGGGAAATCCGATCCAATCGGGAAAACACTTACAACAGGAACCGATACTTATGAGGTCACAGGTGTAATTCAGAATGTTCCCTCTAACTCTCATTTCCGGTTTGATGCTGTGGCTTCAAGGAATAATTTGCCGAAACAACTTGGGAACTGGGGTAATTTCGGAGTATATACTTATCTGTTATTTCCTAAGAATTTCAATGTTAAGGCATTTGAGAAAAAGATGCTGGGTATGTATGAGACCTATATGAAGCCAATATTCGGTCCAATGAATATTACAATGTCATACAATCTTGAACCGATCACCAGGATCCATCTTTTTTCAACAAATGCAAATGAACCTGAGCCAACAGGCAGTATCACTTATGTGTACATTTTTGGTATTGTAGCTATATTCCTGGTACTCATTGCAGCGATGAATTACATGAACCTGGCTACAGCACGTTCAAGCAGACGGGCGCGTGAAGTTGGAATGAGAAAAGTAGTCGGTTCGCGACGCACTCCGCTGGTGTTTCAGTTCTTATCCGAATCATTAGTATTTACTCTTATTTCGCTTATAATCAGCATTGTATTAATAATAATATTATTACCAATATTCAACCATCTTGCCGGGAAGTCCTTTAATCTTCAAGTCATTTATAGTCCGGTTGTGATACTGAGTTTACTCGCAGTTGTGATTCTTGTGGGCATTTTCGGAGGAAGTTACCCTGCTTTTTTTCTTTCCAGGTTCAGTCCGGTTACAGTGCTTAAGGGAGATATCACACAGGGATCTGCAGGCAGTTCATTCCGCAAAATTCTGGTTATTATACAATTTACCGTTTCGGTAATTATGATTATCTGCACCCTGATAGTATTCAGGCAGTTAAATTACCTAAAGACGATGGATCAGGGATTTGATCAGAAGAATGTCATAGGACTTCAACTCAATGGACCAATGATAAGTAAATATCCTGTACTGAAACAGGGCCTGCTTGATAACCCAAATATAAAATTTGTGACCTCCACAAACAGCCGTGTTGGCGAAGGCTCCGGAAAGCTCATCTTCAATGTGGAAACAGATCAGGGAATGGCACAGAAAGGAGTAAATTTTACTGTTGTAGATTACGATTTTATTGAAACCATGGGTATAAAAATGGTCAGTGGTCGTAACTTTCAGAAAGACATGCCATCAGATACGCTTTCTGCCGTCGTGGTGAATGAAACATTTGTAAACCGAATGGGATGGAAAGAACCCATCGGGAAGAAAATTGAAGCCGGCGATGCCAACACACTCAGGGCCAGAGTAATTGGGGTAATGAAGGATTATCATCAGACAGGTATGTACAATGGCATCGAATCTCTTCTCCTGGCGTATCGTCCTCTTAATAATGTCATATATATCAAACTCAGTGGAAAAGAAACCCAACCGACCCTCACTTTTATAGAAAAGAAATGGAAGGAAATATTCCCCGATCAGCCATTTGTTTATACATATCTTACAGACAGGTTTAACAGTCAATTTGAAGCTGATGAGAAACGAGGATTGATCTTTACAATTTTTACCATTCTGGCGATCCTCATCGCGTGTCTGGGATTATTTGGATTAGCCTCTTATATGGTCGAGCAAAGAACAAAAGAGATTGGTATCAGAAAAGTGTTCGGAGCAAGCGAGAATACAATACTCGGTTTGATTTCAAAGGACTTCCTTATACTCGTTGTAATTGGAATTGTGGTCGCGGTCCCTGTTGCCTACCTTTTTATGAGTAGATGGCTTGAGAATTATGTCTACAGGACAAAGATCGGGGTACTATTATTATTGATAGCAGCGTTGCTTACAATCCTTATTACATTCATAACTATCAGTTACAAGGCTTATCAGGCAGCAATCATGAATCCGGCAAATGCTTTGAAGACGGAATAGAAAGGTTTTTCGTACTTTTACTAAAGAATATTATCCACCGATTAATCAGACTTTATAAAAATGAAGAAATACTATTCGCTTATCTTCCTCATATCATTATTGCTTTTCACTGGTTGCGGTAAAAAGAATTTAAATATAAATTACAAAAGCAATCCGGAGCCATTGCTGAAAAACGCATACATAAAACTACCGCTCGGAATAGTAAAACCTGCCGGATGGCTAAAGTCGCAATTAGAGGCTCAGGCAGCAGGTCTTACAGGAAATCTTGATGATTTCTGGCCCGACCTGATTAATTCATCATGGCGCGGGGGCAATGGTGAGGCATGGGAAAGAGGTCCCTATTACCTCGATGGTCTTGTTCCGCTTGCATATCTTCTTAACGATGAACACCTGATCAGTAAAGTAAAAACATGGATTGAACCGATACTTGCAAGCAGCAGTGATACAGGCTGGTATGGGCCGGCTAAAAACAAAGACCGATGGCCGCTTGCAGTAGCAAACAAAGTCCTGATGCAATATTATGAAGTAACCGGAGATAAACGTGCAATAGATGTTCTTACAAAATATTTCAGATATCTCCACGACTCACAACCCGACTGGCCCGACAAAGATTGGCGGGGAGTTCGTGCAATGGAAAATGCAGTTACAGGATATTGGTTGTACAGACAGACAGGGCAACCATGGATTCTTGAAACAATCGCATTGATTCAAAAAAACAGCTCTGACTGGACAACCTACTATGAAACATTTCCATGGGATTCAGCCGCTGTTACTGATAAGAAGATACCGCTTAACTGGGGACCGGACGGTTTGACAGCACATGTTGTAAATAATGCAATGGCAATAAAATATCCTGGTTTATGGTACCAGCAATCAAAGGATGAAAGATTTAAGAATGCGGTTTTTTCAGGGATTAAAAAATACGATCTTAATCATGGACAACCGGGAGGAAGATTCTCAGGAGATGAACATCTGTCAGGCCAAAGTCCGAGCCATGGAACCGAGTTATGCTCTGTGGTTGAATATATGTTTTCACTTGAAGAACTATATGAGATCTTTGGAAATAACACATTGGCCGACAGACTTGAACTTCTTGCATACAATTCTCTGCCCGGTACAACCATGCCTGATTTTTGGTCTCACCAGTATGATCAGCAGGCTAACCAGGTACTAGTCTCAGCAGCCAAAAGAGACTGGGCCACAAACGGAGATTATTCCAATATTTACGGCCTCATGCCTAACTACGCGTGCTGCCTGGCAAATATGCATCAGGGCTGGCCCAAGTTTATAGAGAGTATGTGGATGGCGACAAATGACAATGGGCTTGCTCTTGTAACTTATGGCCCGTCAATTGTTAAAGCCAGAGTTGCAAACGCTAATGAGGTGACAATATCAGAAGAGACTAACTATCCATTTAGCGGAACTGTTAAACTGACAATAAATACAGAAAAATCAGTCAGGTTTCCAATTGATCTGAGGATTCCCGGATGGGCCGATTCGGTGACTATAAAATTCAAAAACAATACTGTCAGAGTAAAAAACGTCTCAACATACAGAATGAAAGAGAGATGGAAAAATGGTGATCAGATATTCGTAGAATTGCCGATGCAGCTGCGTATTGAAAAGCATTACAATAATTCATTGGCCATTCTGCGTGGTCCGGTCTATTTTTCATTACGCATTGATAAGGAATACAAGAGTGTCAAAATCAACTATGATAATTTTAGTTACAAAGGAAGCGTGGACTGGGAGATTGATCCTAAAAGTGAATGGAACTACGGATTACTTATTAACAAGACAAATATCATGCGGGGATTAAAAGTGACAGAAAATCCTGTGAGCAAATATCCTTTTTCCGACAAGGGCGATATGATCTGGTCAGCCGATTCAGGAAAATATTCAGCATGGACCCAGGATGCACCTGTGATCATAAAGGCAAGAGGTATGAAAATTCCGGAATGGTCGATGAAGAATAATTCTGCTGATGTTCCTCCGTTAAGTCCGGTAAAACCCGAAGGAGATGCTGAAATAATTACCCTTGTTCCTTACGGATGCGCGCGATTACGGATTACTGAATTTCCGGTTATGGATGTTGTCCTTATGGAGGATATTATGAAGTAAGAAGGAAGAACATTCGAAATCAGAAGTCAGAAGTATTTTACCAATTCTCAATTCACAGTTCGTTTATTCTTCGTTCTTAATTTCTTAAAGTGAGATTGTTTTATCCTTGAGCCACATTTTTTCTTCAGATGTCAGATGCGGGCCAAGCTTTTCAAAAACTTCAGAATGATAAGAATTGATCCAGTCTATCTCTTTCTGATTAAGTAAAGAAATGTCAATCAGAGATTTATCGATATAACAAAGAGAAACAGTATCAAATTTCAGGAACTTTCCGAATTCAGTCTCTTCATCCTCAAAACAGAGTATAAGGTTTTCGATCCTGATCCCATATTCACCTTCCCTGTAAATGGCAGGTTCATCAGAAATCAGCATCCCGGCTTCGATAGAAGTTTTTGAGTCTGTTCCTGACCCGGAACCAATATTCTGCGGTCCCTCGTGGACATTGAGGCAGAATCCAACACCATGGCCTGTTCCATGACCATAATTCAGTCCATTCTCCCATAATGCTTTACGTGCCAATAAATCAATCTGGTAGCCCTTAGTCCCAGCAGGAAATTTTGCAAGCGCAAGGTTTATTGCCCCTTTCAGTACCAATGAAAAGTCATGTTTCTGCCTGTCAGTTGGCCTCCCGATTGCAATGGTTCTGGTAATATCAGTGGTACCATCCAGGTACTGCCCCCCTGAGTCGACGAGAAGAATCCCATTCGTCCCTATTTCATGATCTGATTCGATGGTTGCTGAATAATGCGGTAATGCTCCATGTTCTTTAAATGCAACAATTGTGGAAAAACTTGGACCGAGATAATTTTCATTTTCAAACCTTAAGTTATTTAATTTTTCGCCAAGGGAAAGTTCTGATATTTGGTCTGAACCAGAATTTTGCTCTAACCAGAAGAAAAACTTAGTCAAAGCTACTCCATCCCTTACCATAACTTTCCCGATGTTATCAATCTCAACTCTGTTTTTAACTGCTTTTAAACGGGTCGGAATTGTAAGATCTTCAATTATTTTCATCCCATGAGGGATTGAATTAAAGAGGTTTGCAGAAGTTGTTATAGGATTTAGCAGAATAGTGGAATCGGGTGACAAAGTTGATAATACCCAGGCTATTTCATCATAAGGCAACAACACAATATCTAGTTTGTCGAATTCAGAAGCAAGTTTTAAAGGGATTTTATTCTCATCTACAAATAAGAGGATCTGTTTTTCGCCGATGACAGCAAATGATATCAGCATAGGGCTGTATTTAATATCATTTCCCCTGATATTAAGCAACCACATAATATCATCTATCGAAGTGAGAAGTTGATAGTCAATTCCCTTAATTCGCATTTGTTCCCGGACTTCAGCTATTTTTACGGACCTTTCCTTTCCACAGAAACGGGTTGAATGATCAAATGCGAGAGACTGGGGCATCGGTGGCCGGTCGGTCCATAATCCGGAAATAAGATCACAATTAAGATCAAAAGATATGTTTTTACCCTCTAATGACTTTTCAATCTTCCTCGACTTTTCAATTGAAAAGATTCTACCGTCAAGTCCAATTTTGCTGCCGGCAATTATATTGTCAACCATCCAGTCAATGAAATCCTTCTTTTCACTCAGAGCAGGTTTCATAAGGACAAAACCTGAATTACATAACTGGTTCTCAGCTTGTATAAAGTATCTTGAGTCAGTCCATAATACTGCAAATGAATCAGTTATGACGACTGTCGCTGCCGAACCAGTGAAGCCGGTAAGCCAGGTGATCAGACGCCAGTGATCAGGAATATATTCTCCCATATGGGGATCTGTGGAAGGTATTATATATACATCGACTCCATAAGTCTTTAATAGTATTCGCAATAGACTAAGCTTACTGCTGATGTTATTCATGATACAAATTTTTACAATATAATTAAATCAAATGCCGCCTGCAATTCGTTTAAATTTTAAGTGGTACGTTAAATGTTATAATTATGTTCAGGTTAACTGAAGAAGAGAAAGAGCAGGAATTGGAACAGAAAAATCGAGCAATAATAGGATTTAAATCTTCTGAAAAGTAATATTTACTTCAACACGACTATTATATATTATACTGTACTACAGACTTTTAACTTCATTAACCAGGTTCTGCAGAGTGCTCTTTGCATCACCAAATAACATCCTGGTCTTATCATTATAGAAGAGCATATTTTCGATAGCCGCATAACCTTTGCCCATACCGCGCTTCATAACAATTATGTTTTTAGCATCACGTGCCTTGATGATAGGCATTCCGTAAATAGGGCTTGAAGGATCATCTTCAGCTGCCGGATTGACGACATCGTTGGCACCAATTACCACAAGAACATCAGTATTAGGAAGATCAGGATTGATCTCATCACTCTCAATAAGCTGTTCATAGGGCACATCAGCTTCAGCAAGCAATACATTCATATGACCAGGCATACGTCCGGCAACAGGGTGAATAGCGTATTTAACCTCTACTCCTTTCTCTTCCAGTAGTTTATCTAATTCATGACAGATATGCTGAGCTTGTGCAACTGCAAGACCATAACCGGGAACAATTACCACTTTCTTCGAGTAGCTCAGAAGAACCGCAGCATCTGAAATTGATATCTCTTTAACAGAACCAGTAACATCTACATGTGTCTGGCCCCCTCCTCCAAACACACCTACAATAACGTTTAGCAATGACCGGTTCATTGCCCTGCACATTAGAATAGTCAGAATTGTTCCTGCTGATCCGACTAGTATCCCACCGGTAAGCATAACCTGGTTATTATAAAGAAATCCTCCCATGGCGGCTGCTACTCCTGTAAATGAGTTCAATAATGAAATAACCACAGGCATATCAGCGCCACCTATCGGCATAACGAACAGAACACCGTATATAACTGAAATTAAAAACATTATATAAACTAATGGAGTAAGTTCGCTGCTGGCCTGAACATGACGCGTCATAATATAAATTATGAATCCAATCAGTATAGTGAGTATTGTCAGATTCACATACTTCATTGCTTTTATACGCATATCACCTATCCGTCCATCAAGCTTTCCAAAAGCGATCATACTTCCTGCCCAGGAAACAGTTCCTATCATAAGTCCCAGCAGTATTGCAAGCACTTGGCCATTTGCCATACCACTTTTTGCTATCAACCCGGGACTTATATGTGGAAATTCCATCATAGAAATAAGAGCTGCTGCTGCACCCCCCATACCATTAAAGAATGATACCAGTTGTGGCATTGCGGTCATTTTGACCCGTTTTGCAATAACCCATCCGATAATACTACCAATTCCTATTGCTGTAAGAATGAGACCGATATTTCCAATTGGCTTACCCTCCTTCTGATGAAACAGAATTGTTGCAATAACAGCCATTGCCATTCCAATAGCTGCAAGAGCATTACCTCGTCGCGCCGTGAGAGGGTGGCTCAACATTTTTAATCCGAAAATGAAAAGCACTGAAGCAATAATATAAGTCATCTCCAATATTGAGATCCCGGTATGTAGTTGATGGAGTTGGTCCATAAGAATCGATTTATATTCAGGTTACTACTTCTTTTTTTTAAACATTTCCAGCATTCTGTCAGTAACAACAAAACCGCCGACAACGTTAAGCGTACCTAGAACTACAGCCAGAAAGCCCAGTATCATCGATCCAGTAGTTTCAGCGTGCCCCATCACAATTATTGCACCGATAATTACTACGCCATGGATCGCATTGGCACCTGACATGAGCGGTGTGTGGAGAATAGCAGGAACATGGCTGATGACTTCAATACCAAGGAATATTGACAGGATAACAATGAAAATTGCCTCCCGATGCAATAAGAAAAATCCAAGAATGTTTTCCATGATATATGTTAATTAATATTTAGCAATTGCTTAACTCTCTGACTTATATACTCTTTGCCATATACAACGGTCGTTCCGTTTATGATCTCATCGTGCATATTAAGAATGAGTTTACCATTCTTATCAACCATTATCTTCAGCAGATTAATAATATTACACCCGAACATTTTGCTGGCATCAGATGGCATATCGGACGGATAGTCGGATTTTCCTATAATATTAACTCCATTGATTATTATGTTTTTCCCATTTTCAGTCAATTCACAGTTGCCACCCGATGAAGCTGCCAGGTCTATAATAACAGATCCGGGTTTCATTGAATAAACTGTCTCTTTCAGCAAAAGAACAGGGGCTTTCCTTCCAGGTATCTGAGCGGTAGCAATTACAACGTCTGATGCAATTGCATGTTCTTGTATGAGTTCCTGTTGTTTTCTTTTAAACTCTTCTGTTTGTTCTACAGCGTATCCGCCTGCCGCAACATCTTCCTTTGCTCCTTCAACTTCAATAAATTTCCCTCCGAGACTTTTGACCTCCTCTTTTACTGCAGCTCTTACATCGAATACTTCAACTATTGCACCAAGTTTTCTGGCAATGGCAACAGCCTGTAATCCTGCGACACCGGCACCCAAAATAAGCACACGCGATGGTTTGATTGTTCCGGCTGCCGACATGAACATAGGGAAGAACCTTGGCAGCAAAGATGCAGCTTCAAGCACAGCTTTATAGCCTGAAACTGTAGCCATCGAGGAGAGGATATCCATTGACTGTGCCCGCGTTGTTCTGGGTATCAGATCAAGTGCAAGAACTGATAAACCTCGAAGACGTGCTTTTTCTATCCATTTGCTGTTCACTACGGGATTAAGAACAGAGCATAGTACCTGCCATTCCTTAAATGAATTGATATCATCTTCGACCGGAGGATTGACAGAAAGCAACATTTCAGCTTCAGAAATAACCTCCTTTCGTTCAACCAATCGGGCTCCGGCAGTCCTGTAAGCTAAGTCCGAAGCAAAAGCCCTTTCACCGGCATTATTCTCAACCAATACATCGATACCCATATTTTTAAGTACAACAACTTCAGCAGGAAGGATGGCTACCCTGTTTTCTGTACCGGTTTCTTTGAGGACACCTATTATCATAAGTTTTGAATTTGTAGTTTGGAGTGCCTAAAGTTTTGATCACAATTTGGTTACCAAATTAATAAACAATAATTCATCCCAGCCTGAATGTTAATCAAATAATTCTTAACGATTAAACTTAATCATTGTAACCTCAAGAATAAGTGTTTCACCAGGTGATATTACAAACCTTTTCTGACCAGGTATCTCTTTCCCATAAAACCCGGTATTTTTCCCATAAGCCAGCTCAGGTGGCACCACGAGAAGTCTCTTTTCTCCTGCTTTCATATCCTTTAATGCCTCGTTCAATCCTTTTACGAGTCCTTCATTTCCCAAGGTATGGTAAAAATCAACAGGTTTTGATCCAGGTACCGGTTTCCCTTTATCAGCTGAACTTACAAAACTTAAACCAGTAATTAGTTTCCCGCTATATTTTATAATAAGCACAGAGCCCTCCACAGGCGTTTTACCTTTTCCCTCTACTATTACTTTATATCTCAAACCATCAGGCAAAGTATCAAGGTCCGGCCAATTTTCGGTAATAAACTTCTCCTCTTTCGACTTTCTTAATACCTTTTCATAATTAACTTTTTTCCACTGTTTGTCCACAAGTTCTTTAAAAGTATCATCTTTCACAATAAACTTTTCAGCTTCGGAACCTTCTCTGACAATTATGATTGAACGAGTTGTATCTCCCTTTTCTATCTTATTCACAACGTCCATACCATCGACAACTTCCCCGAAAAGTGTATAGTTACCATCAAGATAGGACCTGTCTGCCAGGGTTATATAGTACTCACATGTATTTGTGTTTGGACCGTCATTAGCCATTCCTATCATCCCCGCCTTATTATGGCTCAGATCGCTTATCTCATTCGGTATCTCATATCCTGTTGAGTTAACATCCGAATTTGCAGGATCTTTCACAATTGCAGGCTCGCCGCCCTGAATTACATGGCCTTTTACTACCCTGTGCCATATTGACCCATTGTAAAATGGTATACCTGACGGATAGGAAGCATTTGTAAGAGTACCTTCAGCAAGTCCTATGAAGTTAGCCACAGTCATTGGTGCTTTCTTATAGTCGAGCAGAACAGAGATCTTCCCCTTATTTGTATTAAAATCGGCATAAATACCGTCAGTCCTGTGGATTTTAGTGGTCTGATCATTCTGACCATTCTCAATAACAGTAATTAACAAAAAGACATTTAGGAAAACAAACCTATGTAAATTCATTTCGATCAAGTTATTTTTTACCACAAAGGGACACAAAGGTTATTATTAAGGTACATTAAGGTTTTTTGAAGAGTT
>OCZT010000231.1_pt1 | contig 53702 bp, 56 predicted proteins | sample 1539031 | NCBI WGS metagenome assembly OCZT01 (sample SAMEA3539308, study PRJEB22396) | soil metagenome | biome: tundra; feature: field; material: soil | place: USA | collected 2010-05 | depth 0.15 m
CTATCTTTGGTTTTCGTTTTATTCTATTGTATCATTAGAAAGGATTTTTTGCAACGGAACCCTAGGTATTATGATTATTCGATAATGTACACTTCTTATTATAAATATGTCTCTCGTAATTTATATTCCCAATAGTTCCCAATTATTCCCAATTATTCCCAATTATTCCCGCTATTTTCCCATTATATTCCCATTAAAAATAATATAAAAACAACAACAATAGAACTTAAAATCATAAAAAAAGGGGAATTATATTCCCAAAATAAAAAAATGATATATGGTTTTTTAAAGTAATATCCGAAATATTAGAATGTCAAAAAGTGTAATTTTCTATTTATTTCTTGCATTTTCGGGTTTTTAGGAACAAAATGTCAACTGATTACGTTTAAATGGGAATAAAACGGGAATATTTTGGGATAAATTGGAATATTAAGGGAATAAAAGAATCAGTTGACTTTGTCTCCTGATCAGGTATCCTTTAGGAAGATAAACTTCTTATCAAATAGTGATCAGAAATTAAACTTTGATTTATCTATACTGAATTTTAAAGTTTTCCTGCAAATACTGCTTAGCAAGGAATCTCCATACCGAAACTGATATTTATTCAGCTCTTTTAAAATTCTATCCACTATCTGTCTTCTACTTATTTTGAGTATTTGTTTATCAAGCTTTAAGTTACAACTGTCATACAGACTTTAAAAAAATAATATGCAAAAGATCTTATAAATTTTTATATTATATATACAAAATTTTGAAAAACTCATAAGTTTCATAATGTTCGATATTTTAACAAACATCAGGAAGTTGAAGAATGATAAAAGCAAGATATGATACAGTAAGTAGAAGGCATGCTTTCATAGCAGTTTTTGGAATCATTTCGTTCGTTTTTTAGTGTCAATAAGTATCTCAGGTGCTGCACAACTTGCAGAAATTCCAAACTCTGACAGCAACAATATACCTGATCTTAATAAAACACTTGAAGATGACATAAAAGCGTATAACACATCAATTGAAAGTAATCCGCATGATTCATATGATTGGGACGAAGAAGGAGCTGCTTTAGATGCTTTAGGTAAGCATGATGAGGCACAAAAAACTTTGGACAAAGCAATTGAAATTAATCCACGGGATTCATTAGCTTGGTATAGCAAAGGAGTTGTTCTACGTAATTTAAAAAATTATGATGAAGCAATAAAAGCATTTAACAAGGCGATTGAAATTAATCCAGATTTTTTATCTGCTTGGGATCTCAAAGGTATCGATCTTGATAATTTAAATAAATATGATGAAGCAATAAAAGCATATGACAAAGTAATTAAAATTAACCCGCAGTATTCATTAGCTTGGTACAATAAAGGAGTTGCTCTATATAATTTAAAAAAATATGCTGAGGCAATAAAAGCTTTTAACAAAGCAACTGAAATTAATCCGCAATTTGATTCATATGGTTGGTTCGATAAAGGACTCATTCTAGTGAAATTAGGCAAATCAGATGAAGCAATATAAGCATTTGACAAAGCAATTAAAATTAACCCGCGGAATTCAATGTTTTGGGATAAAAAAGGACAGACGCTAGGGAATTTAGGCAAATACGATGAAGCAATAAAAGCATATGACAAAGCAATTGAAAGTGACCCGCATAATTTAAAAGCTTGGAACAATAAAGGAATTGCTCTATATGCTCTAAATAAATCCGATGAAGCAATAGACGCGTATAATAAATCAATTGTAATTAACCCGTATGATTCAATAAATCAAGCAGTCAGGAATGCTAAAGAAAAAGACCTAGATAAATTAGGCCAGCCAGATAAAGCACTAAAAGCAGATGACTACTATTAATATTGATTCGTAGGATTCAAAAGTTTGGCACAATAAAGGAGATGCTTTAAAAAATTTAAATAAATATGATGAAGCAATAAAAGCATATGACAAAGTGATTGAAATTAACTCGCAGAATTCAATAGCCTGGGTATGTAAAGGAACTGCTTTAAATGATCTTAATAAATTTGGTGAAGCACTAAAAGCATGTGACAAAGCAATCAAAATTAGCCAGCAGTTTTCAATGGTAGAATAATAAGGGAATTGCTCGGAAGGATTTAAATAAATCTGATGAAGCAATTAGAGCATTTGACAGAGCAATTAAATTAATCCATAGGATTCAATAGCTTGGAAAGCAAAAGGAATTTTATCTAAAGGAATCAAATAAATCTGATTTGTAGGTTTTATAGTTACTTAATTTTCCTTTATTATTATCCTTTGCAAAATAAATATAGCGACATTTTGACTATCTATAACAAATAGATTTTAATAAAAGCGATGTTTTATCCACGCAATTAGATATAAATATCCGGTTATTTCTGGCTAAAAAATGATTTTAATAAACTAGATTTAATACAAGAAACTTATATATTAATTAAACAATAGAACCATAACTTTGTTTGAAGTTCTACCATAACTTTTAGAGCATATAAGATTAATCTTCCTGATAGGTTCTCAATGCATTGTTAACCTATTATTATAGTTCTGAAAAATAAAAGCATTACGGCTACCATTGAGATTAATAGTATAAAGGCATACCAATTTTCACCGGGAATAACGTAACCTTCTTTTGTTAAATGAAATTTAGAAATTAAGAAAGAGATTAGACCACCTAGATATGGTATAAAAAAATTTGAGTTAAATTTATCCAAAATTCGGTGAAGTGAATTACTACATTCCATATTAAATGAGAAAATATCAAGAACCATACAAATTATAATTAAGGATGATATAATTAAGAATATAAATGGAAACAAAGCTAGCACTGCAATAATAGGTGATGTGCTAGAATCAAGTTTAGTATCAGCACTATAGTTGGCTATGCTAGAATGAGATTTATTATCACCGTTATAGTTGGCTGTGCTAGAATTAGAAGTTTCTGTGAAACTTAAAGCACTTTCTTTATTGGACCAAGCAATTAAATTATGTGGGTCAATTTCAGTTGCTTTCACATTTGCTTTTATTGCTTCATCAATTTTATTTAAATTTTTTAAAGCATCTCCTTTATTGTGTCAAGCATTTGGATACTGTGAGTTAATTTCGATTGCTTTGTCATAGGCTTTTATCGCTTCTTCGGATCGATTTAATTTATAAAGAGCAACTCCTTTATTGTTCCAAGCTATTGAATATAAAATGATAAATCAAAATTCATTAATCATCGACTAAAACGTATTACAGACTATTGATCAGCTATATGCAGATATATTCTAATATAAATTCTAACTATATCAAAAATTCTAATATAAATTCGAACTATATCAAAAATGGAGTTTGTACCGTATTGGAGATTGTACCACATGAGAGGAGCCACCAACCAATCTAAAATTTTAGCCAGTTTATTAGAATCTTCTAAAACGACTGCAGAATTGGCTAAAGAAATGGGTTATGTTAATTCGATGGGCATAGCGCGTTACAATATAATTTATAATGATTTGAAAAGACTTGAAAAAAATGGATACATTAAAAGTAAAAAAGAAAAATTAGATAACCAACAAGGAAACACTCCAACAATGTATTCGATTTTTTACAAAATCCAGAACTTAAAAAGGATACTTGAAGAATTTCCGAATTTAATTGAAAATATACAAAGTAGTGAGCTGTCTTTAGAGATAATAGTGCAGGAAAATTTTAGTTGGGTAAGTAAATCAGCTGAAGTTGAATATGAACAAATAGAAAATCTAAATCTTTATGAGATAAGCGGTAAGGAAAGCTGGAAGGAGAAATTGAAATTTTCAAAAGAGTTTTTAAGATTCTGCCTTAGTAACGACCTTAGTGATATGATAGAAAAAGTTAAAAAACTTGCCCAGATATCTAATGAATATTTAGGAACAAATCACAGAATTGATATTATTTTCAAAGTATGTATTGCCAGCGATATATTGTTAGGACAAGCAAAAGATGAGGCGATAGAATACTTGGAACAAAGAAAAAATGCAATATTTGGAAAAGAATATAAACAATTGAGAGAATATTATAATAATACAAAATTTGCACCAGATTTTATTCGGGGAAAAGAGTTTACTAAGGTTGAAAATCCTAAAATTCGTGAAATTGAAAACGAATTTCTAGAAAAGGGGGGAAAATTGGTATCCTCTTCTAATTTTATTGATGATGTAGACGGAATCACCCTAGGCTCTGTATAATTTTTCAAAAACTTTTTTAACTATTCATTTTAGCTAACAGTTCATTTAATCTTGCTTCAACTAGCTCATTAATTTTCGATTCTAGTAATTCATTCAGACTGTCATCAACAGGTTTAGCCTTTTCTTCTAAATCCATGGCAATTTTTAGCGTCAAAACAGCACCGCATTTATAACAGAAAAGATTGTTCAGCGTGTTGATGTTCTTACATCTTGGGCAAACATTAATCTTTGGTTTATTTTCATCTTCTTTAATTTCAATACCATTTGCTTTCAGGATAGCTTGATCTACATCTCTGCCAGACAAATGGACGTAAATACTAGGTATGTTAGAACCCTGAACCCATCCAAAATGCATATTCATTTGAGCTTCTGTCAAGTGATTTGCCATAAAAGTTGCCCTTGAATACCTGAAAAGGTGAATATGAACTCTTTTCTTAATTCCAGCAGCTTTTGCTGCCCTTTGCAACTGCATTCTTATAGCATCATATTGCATGCCTTCGAGGCCCTTTTTCTTGCGTGAAAGATTGAACCATAAAGGAGCTTCTAAATTATCTTTTTCAGGATGTTCTTCTAACCAGTTCATTAAATATGAGACGCTCCAGACAGCTCTCACCCTTCTTGGGCCAATTTTCCCATTAACGATGATCACCGCTCCATACTCATCAAATTTGATATGTTTGATTTTTAGCGTGCCTACTTCTCGGATTCGTGCATCAATATCCCATAATAAGTCTATCAGAGCTTTATCACGAGTATTTGGTGTAGCGTTGATCATTTTAATGACCTCTTCTTCTGTTAACATATCTTCAGGCAGCTTCTTATCTTTATTTTTAATATTAGTAGTAAACCATTTCGTGAGTTCAGACTCGTCTCCTTTCGACAACCATTTATAAAACTTCTTAAGTGTAATCTTATATTCGTGCCTACTTGCTTCACTTTGCGTTTTTTTGTTGATTAAGATTAAAAGATATTCAATATCCTTTTTAGTAGCCCTGCCAAAGTCCTTATTCATCAAAAATGCAATACTTTTTAGCATGGCAATATATTTCAAAATCCGTTGATCTGATAAACCTTCAATATAACAACTATGAACAAAATTTGTAATTAACTCTATATTTTGTTTTGATAGTCCGGAGTCACTTAAAGTATCTATTCTTGCTTGCACGTTTATCTTGTAAAGTCCCATTTTCTCGCTTGACTGAATTAAGGCTCATTAGTATTTAAAAGTAGTTAAGTACATTGAACATTAAGTTCATATCACTGCAAGTGTTTTTGAGTTTAGTACTTCACGAACTTTTAATCGATGACTCAAAAAGTCAAATCTACTTTTTGTAGCTATTATAAAAAATTATTGATAGCATATAAGTATCTTTTTTGCGTAGTAAAAAAGTTAGTGGAAACCTATTTCGAAAATTTATCTGAAAGAGTTATACTCCGGCGATGAAAGCTAGCAGAGCAAAGAACATTGCGATCTTGAACATTTTCGAAGATTTCGCTGGATTTTTGAGGCCGAGGATCTGGTGGATAGCCGCAAAGAAACCAAAGTCTGCCACGAGGACGAAATAAAGATAACGCTGGCCAAGTACTGACATAAAGTAAGGAAGAGGACTTAAAAATATGGCAAGAAAACCTATTAGCACTGCAATATAGCTTGCTTTTTGAGCTCCTATCCTAATAGGTAGGGTATCTATTCCTTCCATCTTATCTCCCTCCATATCTTCGATATCCTTAACAATTTCTCTGGCAGTAATAGCGAAAGCTGAAAGCACAAAGAGCACAAAAAGAGCTTTAAGTCCGTCAAATCCAAAAACAGAAGCTCCGAACAAAAATGTTGAACCAGTAAGATAACCTATACTTAGGTTTCCTAAAAAAGGAGTACTTTTAAGAATTTTTGCATACAGAATAAGCATTAAAGAATTGAAAAAAGCAATAAACCCACAAATCTGTTGAATCGAAAAAGCCAGAAAAGTTCCGAAAGTAAAAAGGAAAAAAGAAATATATAAGGCTTTCTTTAATTTCACCCTTCCGGAGGGGATAGGTCTTTCAGGACGGTTAATTGAATCTATCTTAAAGTCATAGTAGTCATTAATGGCATTTCCTGCACCTGAAATCAGAAATACTACCAAAAACACAAGCCCCATATCAAGGAGAGGATAATTTTTCAAATGAAAAAAGCCAAAGGCATCTGATGCCAGAATATTTTCAGCTATAAATGTTCCTGTTATAGCCGCAAAACCTGCCATGAGGCAGTTTTTGTATCTAATCAGTTCCAGATATTTGCGTACCCCGACAGACATTAAAAGATAGCAGCTTTATAAAGTATTAAAAAGTATCGGATCTTTCTAGCCTTAGTTTTGCCAGCCTAGTTTCTCCTATACGATTCCATAATATAGTACTTTATTGTGTGGCTGTCACATTTCCAACTGTACTATAAATATATTTAGATAGCTCTAAGAAATAACATTTTTCAATAACTCATTAACATCTATGTTAATTTTAAAAAGTAGATGCCTCCCTAAATTAATGGTTAATTTTTTTATGATTCAATTCTCAGTTAAGGACTTAGGTATTTTTACGCAGTGAAGTTTTATCTGCCTGTGTCTAACAGAAAGCAAAATAAAAAAAGCTGTAGAAGGGAAAATTTCGCTATGAATATTCCAGTTTATATTTATTCAATTTGATTCCTGTTATACTTCTCATCATGCTGTAAACACTACATCTATCCTTTTCACATCCCATAAAGACCCCAACTTTTCTGTAATGTCCTCTTTGATTGCCGAAGCAAATTGGTAATCTGCTGGCAAGTCTACAACCACCCTCACCACTCCATCTTCAATACTCGTTTTAAGGATAAGGTTCGTGCGTATAATATCAAGACCTGTTAGTGGGTTCATAACATGCTTGAGCCTGCTACGGACAACTTCTTCGGTTGTGGTTTCCTTTTCGATAACAAGGCCGTGCTTTTCTTCATAGTCCCGAATTGCAGCGTGCAGACCCTCAACTGCAAGCACTGAGCAGTGGGCTTTGATCGGAGGGAGCCCTCCAAGCTCCTCATAAGCCAATTTCCATGTTATCTTCTTTTGCCTCATCGAGAGTCTTTCCACGTGCAAGGTCTGTAATGACAGAAGCGGTGGCAATATTTGAGGCACAGCCGTAAGATTCGAATTTAATATCTTCAATAACCTTTGTTTTTTGATTTACCTTAATATAAACTGCAACCATGTCTCCACATGCCTGACTTCCTTCAAGGCCTTTTCCATCTGGATTCTCCATCTTTCCCACATTATGTGGATTCCTGAAATGCTCCAACACCTTTTCACTGTAAGGAAACTTCATTATCTCACCAATCCCTCCGTCTTTAATTTATTATCCTGCTCTTCATTTATTCCATTTTTCTGATGCTATGTTTCCAGTTGTTAGATTTTATTTTCTTGCAAGGGGGCTTATTTCCCTGAGCTTTGCCACAATTTCACTCATGGCATCAATTGCCGCATCTGCATCTCCCATTTGATTGTAGCGCCCGAAAGTAAAGCGTACCGAACCATGGGCCCTCTCATGGTCTCCTCCTATACCCCTGATTACATGGCTTGATTCAAGAGAACGGCTAAAACAAGCTGAACCTGTGCTCACTGCAAAACCCTTCATATCCATATGCAAAGTTATGGATTCTCCCTCTACATAATGGAAAGTTAGGTTTGCATTCTGTGGTAAACGTTTATTTCGGTTTCCGTTGAGGGTAACATCCGGGATTTCGGAAAGAGATTTATCAATTACCCGATCTCTCATTACCTTAAGATGCCTTATTTCTTCTTCGTTTACGAGTTCTACAGCCTTTCCAAAGCCTATAGCTCCAGGAATGTTTTCTACCCCTGCCCTCAAGTTGAATTCTTGAAAACCTCCGTCCATAAATTTATTTATTTGGGTATCTTTCCGAATAAAGAGAGCACCTATTCCCCGTGGGCCATGAATGGTATGCGCGGACATTGTAATTAGGTCTATGGGCAAATCTTTCACACTGAGAGGAAGCCGCGTAAAGCTATGGGTAGCATCGGTATGCAGGAATACATCTTTTTCTTCACAGATTTCTGAGATAACCTTCAGGTCCTGTACTGTCCCTATTTCCTGGTTTCCGTGCTGGATCGAGACCAGAACTGTCTCTGTTGTGATTGCTTTTCTCAATCCTTCGATATCTGCAAACCCCTCTGTATCCACATCCAGAAAAGTCACGTCAAAACCCTGTTTTTGGAGTGCTTTTGCCGTGTTCAGCACAGAAAAATCCTCTATCTTCGAGACAATAATATGCTTACCTTTCTTTTCCTTAAGGGCCCAAGCTACTCCTTTAAGTGCTGTATTGTTCGACTCCGTGTCACCAGAAGTGAAAATTACCTCGCCTGAGCTTGCTTCGAGTTTTGAAATTATGCTTTCGCGGGCTCTTTCAAGTCCTTCTTTTGATTCTATTCCCATAGAATAGCCAAATTCAGATGTAGCTACTGCATATGTATCAAAAAAGTAAGGCTTCATTGCCTCAAGTACTCGTTCATCCAATCTGGTGCTTGCGGCATTGTCAAGATAAATTGTATTCTCAAATATTTTTTCCCCTCCTCAGTTTGGAGAATAAATTCTTCGTTTTGAATTTAAAATTTTAGAGTTTCCAGCAAATTGCTGGAATTTTAGGATTAGAACTCTATGTATAATAACTTAGTTTATTATACAGATTGGAGTCGAAACCAAAAATAGTTTCACATTCTTAAATGCAAAAGAATTTATTCCAATTAAAATAAGAATGATTGCACTAGCACAATTTCTCGAACAATATGAAGTGTTAGAAATTGTCACCAAACATATGTTCCTAGAATTATTTTGCTGAAGAAGAACCATTTGGATCTAAAAGATCCTGTTAAATGAGAATAATCTAGTTATATTTATAAATATATAAAAATTAGTTAGATGTATTCAGATATTCTGTTATTCTCATTATTAACTCTCCTACAATTGAAAGCTATAAGAATTACAATGATAGTAAATATTACAAATGCTAAATATGATAATATTATTGGTTCCGTTGCAAAAATATCAAAATAAGCATGTAAATCTATGAGTAACGAATAAAAATCAAAATATCCAAAGAAAATTGTCTAACATTATAAAACTATACCAAATGAGTGATTAATGTATTTGACTTCATTAAAAACAGAGTAATTTAGATTATTGACTTGTACTTTTTTAACAATATTCATAGCTTCAATTCCTTTTAAAGTATTATTAGCAGATCGAAAAGACTGAAATCCTAATATTGGATTAACGATTCGCTTTATAGATCTATGATCTTGTTCTATAATGTTATTCAAATACTTGATTTGTCGAATACCTATGTTTTTAGGTAGTATTTTATCATTTTTCAGTTTATCTATAGCAGGTAAATAAGCTGGATTCTTATCAACGGTTATCACCTTTGAAATTTGATTATGATTAGAACTCAAAGCTTTCTTAAAGAATCTCTTTGCAGCTTTTCGGTTTCGTTTTGAACTTAACATGAAATCAATTGTGTCTCCATCTAAGTCAACTGCTCGGTAAAGATATTTCCATTTACCTTTTACTTTGATATAGGTTTCATCAATTTTCCATGAATCGTTTGTGTGTCTTAAATGTTTTCTTATCTTCTTTTCTATTTTAGGGGAATATTGATGTACTCATTTCATTATAGTACTGTGATCAACTTTGATTCCTCTTTCTGCCATCATTTCCTCTAAATTTCTATAACTCAGTGGGTATTTTAAGTACCATTTTACATTTAATAGGATAATTTCTCCTTCATAATGCTTCCATTTAAAGGAATTAGATAGCATATTCTATCTTTGGTTTTCGTTTTATTCTATTGTATCATTAGAAAGGATTTTTGCAACGGAACCCAATTGTATAATCATTATAAGAACTCAGTAGGGTCTTCAAAAAGGGCAAGATATTCTTCTTTTAGTGACCTAGATAATTCTTCATTTAATTTTGCATTAAAAAGCGTTTGCACCGTAGATAGCTGTTCAATTGTTAAACTGACAGCTCCTTTAAAGTTAGCTTCTTCAAGATTAGCTCCTTTAAAGTTAGTCCACATAAGGTTAGCTCCTTCAAAATTAACATTTTTAAGGTCAGATTCTTTAAGATTAGCACCTACAGGATAAGCTTTTTTAAAATTAGCATGTTTAAGATCAGAAACTTCAAGATTTGTTCCAGAAATATTAGCTTTTTCAAGATGAGTAGCTTTAAGTTCAGCTCTTTCAAGATGAACATACATAAAGTCAACCCCTTCAAGATGCGCATTAGAAAGGTTGGCCCCTCCAAGATGAGAATCTATAAGAAAAGCCCCTTCAAGATAAGTATTTCTAAAATTAGCACCTTCATAATAAGTATCTGTAAGGTCTGCTCCTTGAAGACAAGTCATTTCTAAATTCAGACAGTTAGACTCTCTATGATTTAAAGAATTTTTGCGCCTTCCAATCACAGTAAGAATTGCTTGAATATCGAAAGGTATCTGTTTTGTTTTTGAAAATTCTTTTTTTGTATTTTCATTGGTTTGAATGTCCACGGACATATCTTTAATTGCCTTGGACTTTTCTTTTAATCGACTATCAACACAAGAATTCTTCCTAACATAAGCTGTAAAAATTTCCATAATTGGCCAATAGTCTTTCTCTGACTCACTTGCAATCCTTACAAGGGTATATATTCCAGCTAACCTAATCTCTATTGCTGGATTTTCTAACTGATCAATAGCTCTGGTCAAACGTTCGGTAATCTGGCCTTCCAGAAACAATTTTTTGAGATTAGTCGATAAGCTCCCTTATAAATTGTTTTATGTATATACATCTAAAATATATAGTATTTATGATATATAGTGTTCTTCTGCTTTTATATGTTCATACTTTATTTGTTTTTGGCCTATCAGAAATGAACGATTATAGAATTATTTAAGACGTTTTCTATAGAAAATTAGGGGGTATACACATAGGATAAATTATCAATCTGATGTAGGGTATGATATAGATCCATTTATTTACTGGCCTGAAAAAACTTCTAGATGTTTGAATTAGCGAAATTTAGAACACATAATTCAAATCCTGATTATTTTAAGTTAGAATAATATATTCATATAAATATATATTCAATAAAATCTATTTATTCAACAATTCCCAGTGCTTCCAAGCAAACCTACTATCGAGCTGCAGGCACTTACTCTCCTTCACCTGCAGCTTACAAAATCAACTGGATCACCTAAACGAATGAAAATTTCTATTTAAGATAGATATTTTTGCTCCTATTCGTCCTACTTGACTGTATTAATTTCTGTCATAATTAAAGGCAGTTTTTAAGCGGGAAAAATTTACAAACAACACCACAAAATTAAAAACCTACTGCACTAACTGAGATTACGTTAAGTTATTAATGGATATTCGATTTTTTACTTCTTATGTTACACAATTTAAAGATGGTATCTGAAATTAAACCATTAAGAAAGTTTATTTTGAGATTTTAACTTATATAAATTCTCTATTTGAAGAAAAAAGTTTATATGTCGAGCTGTTTATCTAAAGATTTCTTGCCAACAATCTGTCAGCAAGACGATCAAAATAATGTAGAGCTTACGCAATTCATTGAGAAATTATGTGCTTAAGAGAAGTTACTGGATCGTATCCTTGTCTAGAATATATCTCTATCTCTGGAATTCCGGTTTTTAGCATCCAACTTTATATTGTCTTTCTAAGAGTCTTTGGTTCTACCTTCGGGTTTATGCCGGCTCTCTCTGACCACCTAGCTAAACCCTTGTTCCATGAAGACCTATAAAGCGGTTTTTTTTGCTATTGAGGAAATGAGAACACAAATAGATATTTTAAGCCATTATCCGGTTCTTATTGAGAAACTTGAATGAATTTTTTTTAGGATCACGCAATTTATCCAACTTTCATGAATGCATAATTCTTGTATCTAAATATATGCATAACTGAAAGCAGCAAAAACGGAAACATTGTCACCAAACTATTGGCTCGATATCCTATCTTTTGCAATAATTATAAGATATAATGAATATCAAATTGTAGTTGATTTTTAGAATCTTTCGTGCTTAAAGAAGTTTATTCAGAGACAATTAATACAATAGTATTAATATAACAGTATTAATATCAAAATATTGTCCAATGCTGAAATATTTTATGAGAAAAGGATTTTTATTCAGAAGCTATTTTTTTTATAATTAATTTAAAATAACTAATAAATTAAGTAAATTTTGAAATTCATCAAAAGTAGTTGATGTAATAGAATAGATATCAGCCAATTAATTCTTTATAACGTAAATATTTACCAAAAAAAAATCCAGTCTAATTATCAATTTTAGTCATAAAGGAGTGAACTAAATGCTGAAACAATCATCCAGTAGAATTAAAATAGCACTGGCTAGTTTGTTGGTCGTTTTTTGTGTAGCTGCTGTGGCAGCCTCGGCAGTGGGTGCTTATCAGGCTCATAGCAATTCCAGCAGCATAGGCAACAAAGGACTGCAATCATTCAGCACAGAGCAATTAGCCAAGCAGCATTGCCCATCCGATACTGTTGTTTGGCTTAATCTTAACACACGCGTTTATCATTTCAAAGGTGAACATTTGTACGGAAACACCAAAAATGGTGCCTATGTTTGCCAGAAAGAAGCCGATAAGGCAGGAAACCAAGCAACATGGGAAAAGGATACTATAAACAAAACTAAAGTACCGAGTGTTCTAAACAAAATTAAAGTATAGAGAATTCAGTGAATCTTAATTTTTGTCTAGGGGTTTATAAGATATATGTACAATCTATTGAAATCAGATATTTATAAGAATTATTTATTTTTTAATATATTATTAATTTGAGTGATATAAAAGAAGTGAACTAAATGTTGAAACAAAAAGTTAGTAGAATAAAAAAGGTACTGGTTATTTTGCTGGCAGTCCTTTTCGTAGTATCTTTGACAGGAGTGATAGCATTGCTGCTCCACATGGCGGACACGGTGGACACGGCCATCACTGATAAATCTAATAAGATAATTCACTGAGTCTGAGCTAGTGAGTACAAAATAAAAAAACATCATAGCCATTTTTTTAAGACATAGTGAATAAATTCCTGATAACTGCTCGAATTGATGGCTATATTTTTATTACTCTCTAGTATGCTTTATTACCACCTGTATTTCAGTTTAGATCTTGTCCAACTACAGGTTAGTAATTTCCCAGCGCATTCTAGTGTACCATTTATTGAATTATATTTGAATTGTCATTGATATCGATTATAATAAAAGTCAGCACTTTATCGAATGAAGGAAGTACATTGAGTTTTCAGCATTATTTCTTTCTGTCCTGTGAGTTTGAATATCATTCTGTACTGAATAATCCTATGCACAGTTTTTTTTGTGTGTAAATCTCTGTATTTGTGTCATTGTTAACCCAAAATTAAGAGCATTCTTTACTCAAATTAATGTGAAACACATATATTTTATAATTACCTATGTATCAAAATAATTAAATTATAGCCCACACATTAGATTAGGCTCCAGCTGAATATTGATAAAAAAGATTTAGATGGTAATATCACGACTTCAAGCAAGAAAAGAAGTTCCCACCTGTATGAGACTTCTTTAATAAGTAAACTTAAATAAATATTTTAAAATTATTATATTATGCATTAAAATCTGATTCCTGTGCGGTGTTGATTGGTAAAGTGAAGTAAAAAGTTGAACCTTTACCTATTTCAGATTCGACCCATATACGTCCACCATGTCTTTCTACAATTCTCTTACAAATCGCAAGCCCTATTCCTGTTCCTGGATATTTGTCTCTTGCATGGAGTTTTTTAAGAATTTCAAATATTCTTTCCGAATATTGTAGATCAATTCCAATTCCGTTGTCCTTTACTGAAAATACCCATTAATTTACTTTTTTCTCTGCAGAGATATGGATTTTAGGTGCTTCTTCGCTTCGGAATTTTATTCCGTTTAATATCAGATTCTGAATCATCTGAGCCAGTTGAGTAGAATCTGCTATTACTTTAGGTAAAGGATCATGGGATATAATAGCTTTATTTTCGTTTATAACCAATTTTAAACTGGATAAAACCTGATTCAAAATGAGCCCACTATCCATAGTTTTCAAATTTTATATCACTTCTAGTCACTCGGGAGTATTCTAAAAGATCAGTAATCAGATTTTGCATACGGGAAGCCCAGTCAACAGCAAAATTAATGTATTTATCCGCCTTATCATCAAGATTACCCTGATACTTTCTTTGCAAAAGTTGCAAATAACTTGTTACCATCCGCAAAGGTTCCTGTAAATCGTGAGAATAAACGTAAGCACGTTGTTCTAATTCTTCATTGGAGTGGGCAAGTTCTTCTAATTTCAATTTTAAAGTTTCTTCTGCTTTTTTACGCTCAGTGATGTCAAGATCATTTTAAGAATCATAGGCGAACCGTCGACGTCTGTGAACGGAAGATCATAAGTCTCAATTATTCTTCCGTCCATATCGATAAATTCCCAATGTTGTGGTTGTCCGGTTTCAAGCATTTTATATGATTCACAGAACTCACACCGATTTGTTAATCCAAAACGATATTCATAACAGCGTTTTTCGCCTGCAACACCAAAATGTTTGCGGTAGCCGCGGTTGGCAAAAGCGACATGATAGTCAGCGGTTAACAGGCATATCATTACAGGCAGCGACTCTAGCACATCAAAGAGTCGCCGTCGTTCAGACCCGACAGCTTCGACAACTTTACGCCGGGCTTCGCTCTCTAACAGCGCTTTCTCATTCTGTTTTCGCTCAGTGATGTCTTGGACAACACCTATCACACGTTTGTGGCCTGAAATATTGGTGTAATGACTTCCTGAGAACCAAACCCACCGTATCTCGCCGTCAGCGCGTCGGATGCGGCATTCGTAAGTCCAGCCGCGCTGCGCAGCTGTAGCCTCACGGACAATCGTCTCCGCCTCTTCATGATATTCTGGCAGCGCATGTTGCATAAACATTTCAAGCGTCCACTGTGGAAGCAATTCCGTATAGCTAAAGATGAGGTCGTGTGCCAATGACCTATATGCAGTGTGATCCACAAGATTAAGGTCCCAAGTACCGATTTAAAAGCTTTCCAGAGCAAAACGCAGCCGTTCTTCGCTCTCCTGCAAAGCTGCTTCGGTTTTCACGATGTCGTTGATGTCAAGATTTGATACCGGCCCAACACGTAATTTTTCCAGAGTCGTCCCGAACTGAAATGCTACGCGCCAACACGTTGTGCCACTGTCCATCCACACCACGGAAGCGGTGCTTGATATCCCAGTTGCATTCGGTCCTGATGCATTCCTGCCACGCCGAGATTGTACGTTCGGCGTCATCTGAGTGTGAAGTGTATCACCCCAGCCAAAATCTGAACACTGTTGTTGTGTGATGCCAACCATTTTAAGGAAGGAAGGACTGGCATAAATGTTGTGACCATTGGGATCACATATCCACACGCCATAGTCGATAGATTCGCCTATCGCTCGGTAAATACACTCACTTTCATACAAAGCGGATTCAACCTTCTTACGATCGGTGACATCCTGAACTGTTCCATGCAAACCAATGATCTCTTGATTGGTATCACGTACAACCTTGCTTCGCGCCGTAATCCATATAGCATCTCCATTTCCCTTGAGAGCTTCGAGATCTAGTTCATAACCAACTCTGGTTTGCACTGCCTTTTGGACAGCTGCATTCAATATATCCCACGATTCCGGTGGATACATTGTTCCACTTTGTTTTTGGAATGGGAGGCATACCTGACCGAATATACGTAGTAGTTCATTAGATACGATATTTTCATCAGTCTTGGCATCCCAATACCAACTGCCTAGGTAAGCAATTCGCATATATTACAAATGAGAATTTTGGCAATCTTAGCAATGCATCTGTAATTGACACATCATATACTTGAATAAACAAATACTCAAAACAGTGCTAACATAATATATGGAACAGAATTGAGCAACATTCAACTAAATGCAACTAGTCCTGAAGCTGGAACTTTTAAATATAATCCAGATAAAGGAACTGTACTGAATGTAGGTATGCAACAAACATTGAATACTGCTTTTACGCCAACTGATAACGTTAATTATACAACAGCTTCAGCAAGTGTTTTTATTAATGTAACACAGGCAACTCCTAATATTACCTGGAATAATCCTGCTGACATAATATATGGAACAGCATTAAGCAACACTCAGCTCGACGCATCTGCTTCAGTACCAGGAACCTTCACATATAATCCATCATTAGGAGCTGTACTGGATGTAAGGCAGCAGCAGACACTGACTACGACTTTCACACCAATTGATAACGTTAATTATACAACAGCATCAGCAACTGCTTTGATCAATGTCCTGACCCCTACACAGAAAATCGATCAAATGATTGCTTTTGTACAAAGTATAACTATTCCTAACGAATTGGATAAAGGATCATCTGATGAATTAATAGCGATGCTCCAAGCTTCAAAAAAAAGTGTAAATGAAATGGAACGTGATCCAACGGGAGATATGATGACATTAATTGCTGAACTTAATACCTTTACTGATAAGGTAAACGAGTGCATCGATAGTGGTCAACTTTCATCAACAAAAGGACATATATTGATTGATACAGCGAATGATATCATTAATTCTGTAAGAAATCAAGTTCGGTAAGTAGAGTTTATTTAGAATAAATATACAATTCAGTCGTAACAAAGACAAATTGATGATATGGAAATTTAAAACAGAATATTAGTCAAATGTATCTAAGGTAAAGTATCCACATCTGAAATAGTGGCATATTTTATCATAATCACAAAATACAGAGTCTATTTGAGTTTACCCAAATCTATAAGGATGTAGGAGATCAAACGGCTAACTCAAAAAAAGATAAAATTTCAATGAACCACCGATTTTCAACAAATTGCATATATAATCTTAATAAACAATCAGCCAAAAATCGGAGATTATAGAAATTCTCTTAAGTATGTGACCATCTTACAAAATATGGTGCTCCGTCCTCATATGGGCCAGTGATATTATCTATGGCAACTTTTTTAGTGTCATAAGATGTGTGTATAAATTGCCCGTTTCCTATATATATTCCTACATGAATAGAAAGCCAATATTTTTTGTCGTTTTTAGTAACATCCTTTTCCCAAAAAATTACATCTCCAGGAGTTGGCGAGCTTATACTAATATAATCTGTATTTTTTTTCATATCAGGCACAGTTTGGAAGACTATACCTTTGACTCCAACTTGTTTGCACACTTGATATACTAAATGAGAGCAATCAATGCCAGATGTGTCATTACCGCCATGCAAGGAGTTAACTCCAATCCAACCTTTTGCAGCTTCTACTACTGCAAATTCGGAAATCCCTATCGGAGCTGCTACTCCCAAGGGTATGCATGCGATTAGAATAATCATAATGAATAAGACCATCACTTTTTGCTTATTTATTCCCATTTTTTTCCAATCTCCATCTCAAAGATGCACATTTTGCGTTAGAATAAGCTATATCTAAATAACAATTCGGGATCTTTAAATTCCCTTTTTATTAGAATCTATCTATTTTTTGATAACTCGCTAATTCCACCGTATATAATAATATCCTGTATTACAATTTTGAAATTTAATAATTTATTTTGGGATTAAACTCTTCAGAAAGGCAAAAAGAGCGAAATGATCTCTAAACACAAGATTTGCATGTTGTAATTTGTCAGGTTCAAGCATGCTTGCAACCGCAACACAATAAATTTCAGCTCTCCTAGCTGCAGTGACCCCCATAGGTGAATTTTCAATTACCATACATTCATTTTTGGTAACGTCAAGTTTTTCAACAGCTTTAAGGAAGGGGGTTGGATCAGGTTTTCCTTGCTCTGAATCATCTCCTGTGATGATAGCTTCAAAACATCCTGTAAAAAACTTATTTATGACATTTTCAACCATATAGTGGTTTGATCCGGAAACTATAGCAAGCTTGAAATGTCTTTTTAACTGATTGAGGCAACCTGAAATATTTTTAAAGGGCTTAATCTTATCAAATTCAAATGCTTCGCGTTTTTTATTAACCAAATACTCGAAATGCCATGGCTCAGGTTCTTTTCTGGCTTTTTCAAAAATTGCTTTTATTAGCGTTGCGTCGTTTAAGCCTTCCAGAGCATAAATATCTTCTTTAGTAATATTAATACCAATTTCATAAAAAACATGAACCCATGCATCTGCTTGAAAGAACATGGAGTCCACAAGGACTCCATCTACGTCGAAGATAATTGCTTTTAACATATCTTATAATTACTAATTATCTATATGAAAGTTTTATTATTCAAGTTGTATGGATTAGTTTCGTGAGTTTTTAGCACCAAAGATTATAGTTTAATGATACCGGGTTGTGCACTGCTTTTTCTGCGAAATGAGTCGTACCATAAAATCATAGTATTGAAAATTAAACATTTGATAAAGGTCGAAAAATAAATATTTTTATTGAAAAAAGTTATTATTTTTAGATCTCACATTGAATTTTGATGATTTTCGTTCTCTTCAAAAAATGAAAAGCAACTGCTTATTTTTCATTCATTATATATTTTTAGTAAAAATATTTATTTTTCTCGATTTTTGGTGAGATCGATATAATATATAATTAAAGGTATAAATAAATGTATTTATGAAAATTAAATTTATTTATGATTCGTAGCCTTAAAAAGAAATTAATCTTATCTTGAAAATCATTTTGTTTCTACATAAAAGTCAGGATATTTATTTTTAATAGTTTTTCAGGTTCTTTGTCCAATTTTTGCTCAATTTTGCAGCATGACGCATCTTCACTTTTGAAAGTTGAGAGAGTGATGAATATTGAGCTTCTCTAAAGTTAACGAATTTTATGATTATCGTTTTTAAGGCTAGCCTTGGAACAATGCGCAATAAGAATGAAAATCTATTTAATATTAAATTATTGTTTAATTTCAAAATATCTTATGCGAATATAAATTTTATTGAACAAAAAATATTTTAACAATTAATTTAAAATCGCAAAGTTGGTAAGTATACTTTGGAGCTTAGAAAATACAATAAAAGAGAATCTCGCTAGCTTTCCTGTTTCGAAAAACATTTTATAGTAGCTTTATAAGTAACCACTCCAAATTTGAGATTCATCAATAATCTCAAAAATTTTAGGTATTTTTATGAATTTTCGATCGGTTAGGTAAAACGAATACAGCTCCACTTAGTCGAAAAATATTGGCCAAAGACAAATGAAAACAGAAGTTGCGAAAGCATTAAAAGGTATAGATAATCCTGTAGCAAGAAAGATCTTATATAACATGCTAAAAAACGAAACACTGCTAAAGAAGTTTTGGAAGTATACGGGGGACTTGCAGACCAGAATACACTAGTCCTATAGAAATTAGTAAATCTTTTCATCAAGATACACAAAGCACTCAAGCGCGCTCTCATTCAAAAGAGAGTCAAGCAAGTTCTCATTCAGGAAGAAAATACTTCAGAAAGATTTAATTCAAAAAGCGCTAGCGAAGAAAAATCGCATGCAAAACATTAAAAATACAAACTTAATCAATTAACATAATTATTAAAAAATTTTTTTCCAAAATAAACGAACTCTGTTCAATATGTTCTATATGTTCTAAAAAGTTTGTAGGATTTCAATAAATTATAACTTTTTTTTGGAAAAATGAGCAACGAATAGTAAATATTATTTTTTAATTATAATAATACATAATTTGTATTTAATTGTTGTTCATGTTAAAATATTCGATTTGGAAAGACTTTTTGTTTATAAACTATATTTTTTATAAATATTTTCAAATAATTCTTTTAATAGTATACTTGATTCAACAACATAATCTAAAAATTTTGTTGTAGATCTCACAAAAGGAGGGAAATATATGTTGAAACAATCATCTAGTGGAATAAAGAAAGTACTGGCTGTTTTGTTGATAGGCTTTTTTGTTTTGCCTTTGACAGCAGTGGCAGTGAGTGCACAAGGATACTATGCCGACAGTAACTATCACACCTACATTACGGGACAACCCGGTTACATATTACTACCAATGATGCTCCTGCATATTGGGAAGATGGTGTTCCTGCATTTACCGACGAGCCCAATGGAATTAATACCGGTAACATTGATGTATTATATCGTCACAGATCACCAGGTAGTCCAGAAGGCGCCTAATATGAATGAATAGGTGGTGAATGGGAGTACCCAATACTGAATTACGTGTATACAAATATTCTGCTGAGAATTTCGAGAAACCACCTATTTCAGCACATTGCACATATAGGCTTTATCAACAACTCTCCTAAATTACGATTATCCAAATTTCCACTAGTTTTTCACTTTTTCATACATAGTTTTTTTGGGTCTAAACCTACGCATTTGCTTACTTTTTAGCCGAGATTAGAGGTCATTTTTAGTTGAATTAATGCATTGATTTCATCAAAAAGGTTGCATTTTCCCAATTTAGCTGAAGCCTAATCTAATGTATTGACCACAATTTGATTATCCTGATACATAGATAATTATAAAATATATGTGTTTGACATCCATTTGAGTGAAGAATGTTCTTAATTTTGGATTAACAATGGCACAAATATAGAGATTTACACAAAAAAAAACTGTGTATTAATAAGAATTTGATCCATGATTCAGTTGCAAAAATAGTATTCCTTTTGTTGATCTCCTATTGATAACAATTTTATGAAGGGTTTACCTATAACGTCTATAAGTTTCTATGGATAATTTCCATAAGCAGTGGTGCTGATATCTGTGGCGTGAGTATTTCTATATATGCGCCAGTTTTAGTATAATCCAGTTCTTTAATAATCTTATCTAGTTCATCGCAGGTGGTGGCTCTTCTTGTCATCCACCCATCACAACCAAGTATCTCTGGCAATTTATGATATTGCCACTGTGCTAGGTCATTATAACAGTAGTCGAGTTTCTTAGATAACATTCATTCTACTAGGTAGCCATTATTATTTAGAACAAAAATGATCGGCTTTAGATCATAGCAGTAAAATTGACTGACTTCTTGAGCAGTCATTTGATGCGCACCTTCACCTGTTATAAGAATTACTCTCCGATCTGGTGCAGCCAGTGAGCCGCCGAAGGAAGCGGGAGTAGCCCAGCCTATAGCTGTCCATAGGGCCTGGCTATGGAATTGAGATCCTTTAGGTAAAAATATTGGCAATAACCCAAAGAAGGAAGTGCCTGAATCCACTATAATTACATCATCTGACTTAAAAAAATTAGCATAGCTTGCATATAAATAATCAACCGTTATTTGGTTGCCAACGTTCATCTGAGGCATTTGGAGCTGCTTAGCTTTAGGTCCCCTGACATCAGTACGTTTATGAAGCTTTTTGCTGAGTTCATATAGGACATCTAACATTTTTAGATTAGTGTAATTAACATGTCCGATATGGACATTTGAAGGCATGATATTGATAATACGGGATTTGTCCAGTCTTGTCGTGAATTTACCTACCACCCCAAATTTATACCAGACAAGATAGCGCCTATGGCTAGTATACAGTCACAGGATTCCATGAAATCCCTAATTTCAGGATTCACAAGACTTCCGCTATATAAACCCAGATAAGAAGGATTCATTTCGTCGAGCACCGATTTATCCATTGCCATGGTCACGTAAGGTAAGCCCGAAGCATTAACTACTATCGTGGTTAACTCTTTGAGTCCGAACCGATCAACAAAAATACCGGGCATAATACAGGCTTGCTTTGAATTAGATAATTTATTCACAATGATCGAAACTACTTCTTCTAGCACTTCGAGATCGCTTTTTATAGGTATTTTTGCTAATGTAGGGTAAAGTGAGATACTCTCACTGACATAGTCTTTAGGTATGGCAATATATACTGGACGATGAAATTCTATGACTGCTGCTATGACTCGCTCAACTTCGTGAATGCAGTTTTCCGGGATAAGTACCGTCTTCGCACATACGATTGGGGTAGTCATTTTCATAAATAGGTCAAACACTCCATTGCCAAGTGTATGATGTGCTATGGCATGTTTTTCCCGAATTTGCATGTTGGACATTCCTACAATGTGAAATATCACATTGTGTTCCCCATAAGAGCCTGCTATGCCACATAACGCGGACAGTTCACCCACCCCAAAGGTAGTAGACAGCGTTGACATGCCATTGATACGAGCATAACCGTCTGCGGCATAAGCAGCATTTAACTCATTGCAGCAACCGATCCAACGTAGTTCCTTATCGTCACATATGGCATTGTTAATAGGAAAAGCATAGTCTTCTGGAACACCGAAAATATCACTGATACCCAGTTGTTTTAATCTATTTAAAAGATATTGAATAACTGTCTTATACATAATTTCTCAGTTTTTTTGACCTGTTTGCTTTGAATTATAGATATACAATTAATTACTTTGTTTCTTTAATGATTCTAAATTAATTGTAAAAAAAATAGTTTCTGAATAAAACATCTTTCCCCATTGAATATTTTAACACTGGACAGCTATTTGATATTAATATTGTTTTATTGAAAAGTCGGATGCTGAGTCGATTGTTATGCTAACAACGTTTCATTTTTGTTGCTTTTATTGATGCATAGGTTTCATCACAAAAACTGTGCATTAATAAAAGTTGGATTCATGGTTCAGTTGCAAAAATAATATTTCTGCAATATGATACTAAATTATTTATCTTTATGTGTCATTTTCTTTTTATTGAAAATGATTAATTTCCCTAATTGTGAAGGTTTTCACTGATTTTGTAACAAAGCTAGATTTTTTGCACTACAACCATATATTAGTTTGATGATTTAATAAAAAATCATCATTAATATTTTATTCTTTTTTAATTGTGAAAAATTCAATGTGAAATTATTTTTTGTTTAGAAACTATTTTTTTTATAATTAATTTAAAATAAGTAACAAACTAAGTAAGTGATGTAGTTTATTAAAAGTAGTTAATGTAATAAAATAGATGTCAACCAATTAATTTTTTGTAGTTTGAATATTTACCAAGAAAAAATTCCAGTACGATTATCAATTTTAGTCATAAAGGAGTGAAATAAATGTTGAAAGAATCATCTAGTAGAACGAAAAAGGTACTTACTATTTTGTTGATAGCTCTTTTTGCTGTATCAGTGCTAGCTGTTACAGTAAGTGCACAAAATGTTACAATGAGTACAGAAAATGGGAATGGTATAGCAAATGGAAATAGTAAAGAAATAGCTATGAAAAAAGTAGTGGATATGAAGACTGATGATGGTAAAGATATAGCTATGGGAAAAATAATAGCTATGAAGACCGATGATGGCAAAGATATAGCTATAGGAAAAATAGAAGCTATGGAAACTAATGATGGTAAAGTCGGTATGGGAAAAATAGTAGGTATAAAAATAAACAATGGTACAGTTATTTCTATTAATTAAAAAGTAGTGGCTGTGAAGACTGACGATGATAAAGAAGTAACTATGGGAAAATAGCAACTGTGAAGACTGACGATGGTAAAGAAGTAGCTCTGGAAAATATTTCTCAACACAACTTTTTAAAATAAGAACACACAAAATGGAATAAATTATCATGTCAATATAAACGTCTGTATTATTTTCACGTTTTAAAGTCAACTATGTACACTACAATATATCTTAAAATATGTAAAGTTTGATAGGCTCTGTATAACTTTACTCTATTACAAAAACAAGATTCAGAGCTAATATTTTTATTGACAAAGTTTCTTTTTTAGGGTTTTATTTATACATAGTTTTTGTATAAAAATATCCGTATCATCAAAAACGATAAATCTTGTTTTTGTGACTTTAGTGTTATTATTATATAAGACAGCAACAGCTGCCATCGCTGGTTATTGGGAGCACGATGATCATAACAATTATTACCATGTCCCTTAGTACCATTGGTATTATCATTAGTAGCATCATCTATTCTATTAGCTATTAATATCATAGTTGGTGGTCGTGAGAAATCTATTTAAAAATGAAATTTGGTGGTTTTTTGGTAAATAGAAAGCTCAACATTTATGGAATAACTGCCCTAGCTCTTTTGATATTAGCAGGCATCGTATCTGCATCGACGGAATCCCACTCTGTTGTCACAAAAGGAATTAGTTTAGCTAACTCCAAACAATATGATGATGCTATATCATATTTTAATAGAGCAATTAGCTTGGATCCACAAGATGCCGAAGCGTGGTATTTTAAAGGGCTGGCCTTAACTCGAGAATTTAAAACAAAAGAAGCGAACGTAGCATTTGACCAGGCACTTTTATTAAACTCGAATTATTCAAATTATTACATCTCAAAAGGCTTGGGGTTGTATATACAAGGTAAATATACAGACGCAGAAAGTTATGTAGATAAAGGCTTGGTGCTTAATCCAAACGATTCCGTTGGTTGGGGTGTAAAGGGAATCATTGCCGAAGCTAAAGGCGATAAGGCGGTAGCAATCTTTGCTTACAATAAAGCAATAAAACTTAACCCTAATGACACAACCGCATTGAAAGCTGTACATAGATTAGAGCATCCATAATAAAATGGTTGAACACTTATAGCTTTTGTCCGAAAGTTCGAATTATCCTAACCCTGTAAGTGCAGGTTTTGTATGAAAATTTCTGCATCAGTAAAATATGGTAATTTCATCCTAGTTAGTTGATACAGAACTAAATCATGATAAAGAAAAGGAATCATGTCTTTACTTTAGAAAGCTGTTAAAAATGTTAAATAGTGAACTTCTCTAAATTCAGATCCTTCAAGATTAACTCCTTAAAAGCAGAATTTTTTAAGTTGGCTTTTATAAAGTCAATTCCTACAAGATTAACTCTTTTGAAGTTTTTCCAATTAAGGTCAACTTTTGTAAAGTAGCCTTATTTACGTTAATTTTCACAATTTCCTGCATATCATAACTCCTTTCATTTTCCACAAAATGTAGTTTTTTCTGTATTAATTAGAAATTACAAAAACATTATTTACACAATTCTAAATATATATTGGTATCTATATAGTTTTTTATACATAAACTTCATTATAATGGCTTTAACTATTAGTATCCGAATTATATCATCCTGATCTCAGAAATTACAATAGATGTTAATCTTTTCCCCTGCCCTTTTTGAAAAACTGGATTGAATTTTGTTATAACCATATAAATATGAAAAGATCAAGTTACCGTAAATGCATATTTTTGCTATAAAACCTATGTATTGATAACATAATAAAAATCGGAGTTTTGTCAGTTGAGGCTATTGATTTCGCATTTAATGGACATATAATCAATAGAAACTTGTATATCACATAATCCATGGAAGAATCGAGTTACCAAAAACGTACGAAAAATCGAAACTTAGATTTAATTTTGTACTTCAAATTAGTGAGTTCTAATGTTATTTACTTTTGCTAACAACAGCTAATATACGTAAGTTTACTACCCACAATCTATGTATTTCATAGGAACCTCAAAATTAGATAAAGAGCGATATTATCGCAGCATACTGATATTAAAAAAAACTTCACTTCAGTTTTTCTTTTTATCCCAGTTCCCTTTGGAATCCTTCTCATAGACTTTCTTAACTGCACTCCAGACAACTTTATGAACCGTTTCTTCTCTGGAAGCCTCTGCCCTTCTTTCGGATGGTTCTTTATATTCTTCCCATGCTTTATTAAAAGCTTCCCTATAAATATCCTGCCCGTGTTTTGGTAGTTTATCTCTAACTGTTTCTGGTAGTTCGGAATTATTTTTGTATGGCACTTATTCACCCTTTTAATATTATAAATCATTTTTTATTATTGATGAAGTCATAGTGATCTAATGTTTATATAGTTTATATCGATGCATGAATAAAATATTTAAATGTCAATACCATTTTGAGTTTAAGCTTATCTCCATTTGAAAGAGACGTGCCTATTTTTGCATTATAACACTTTCAGTCTTGTAAGGACTTTGTCCTCATTCCACTTTGAAATCAATGGAGTAGCACATGATAAAATTTAGGGATTTATCAAAATTTTCTTACTATTTTGGGTATCCAGGTAAAAAATATGGATACCTAACAAATTTCAGGATTGTTTTCTGTCTAACTTACGTACTTTATTTCGGCCCCCAATATGGCTGAATTCCACAATGTGTATATACCTTAGCTAATTCATCACGGGTTAAAGACTATTCTTCTTTATCAAAATCTTCTGCTCTTTCTAGGACAGGTTTGTCAATCCTAAGAATATAATCCCACCCATTCGATTCGAGAGCTTCACAAGGGATGGCAAATAATTTATTACCTATACCAAGAAAACCGCCAACAGAAAATACTGCATATCCGATTCTTCCCATATTCACATCAATCATTACCTCTTCTATCGTTCCAAGGTGTTCCTTATGAACATTGATGACCTTTGATCCCTTGATTATAGTTGTTGGCAAAAAATCTCCAATCTCCATATCCTGCATTTCTTCCACTATTCCCATTTTAGTTTCCCAATATGGTTGAATTCCAAAGTGTGCATATACCTTGGCTAATTCGTCACGGGTTAAAGACCACTCTTCTTTATCAAAAATTTCCAATTTTTTTAGAACAGATTTATCGATCCTAAGAATATACTCGCCCCTGTTCAATTTCAGAACTTCCCAAGGGATGGCAAATAATTTATTACCGACACCAAAAAAACCACCAAAAGAAAGTACTGCATATGCTATCTTTCTATTTTCTGGGTTAATCATCAGTTCTTCCAGCATTCCAAGGTGTTCTTCACTGACATTGATAACTTTAGACCCCTTGATCGTAATTGTTGGCAAAAAAGCTTCATGTTCCATAACCTACGTTTCTTCCACTATTCCCATATTCTACACCTCCTTAATTATTAACCCGTACTAAATGCTGCTTTAGGTTCTTCTTCATCTTTTATGGTAAAAGATATTCTTACTAACGTCGTATTTAACTTGTTAAATCTTTTTAGTGCCTGGTTTCAGTCCATTTGGTGTTAAATAAAACTTTTAAATCCCATCTCTCCTTTAATTTATTCATTATCATATTCAATTAAGTATTTCGTTGATTATCTAAGCGTACCATATGTATTAGGATAGCTACCTACATTTATTGTGGTTGCTATATACATAATAAATTCATATAACGTTTTTGAAGAAACATTTTGAACCTCAGATACAGATGCCAAAGATGAAACGAAAATTAAAACCAAAAGTGCTGTTATGAAGCTCCATGATATTAAGTACAGTTTTTCTTTATTTATCATTCATCACTCCTCTTTTTAGTTCCACGGGCTGTCTTGTGGGAGATAACGCGTAAGGTTCACAATATATCCTATTTCATTTTCACGGCCGGATCGGGCAAATAGAAATAGGTATTATGCGGTTAAAAATTAGTTAAAATATATCTTAAACTTATTATTTGAAATTATTTTTAAAAAAAAGAGTTTCTGAACAAAAAGATTTTATCGATTGAATATTTTAACAGTGAACAACAATTAAATATGAATTATGTGTTATTATGATTCAGGAAATAATATCTATTTTCCAATACTGATTTTCCAACGAAAATTTCGGAATTTAATAATAAGTTAATTTGGTATTCTCTTTTAAAAAAGTAATTTTTAAACAAAAAAAATTATTCACCAAAGAAGATTTCAGCATTCACCAATAATTATTAGCTACTCTAAACAGTGAAGATGTCCAAATAGGATATACATAGTCTTTTTGGAATTAAATCTATGTATTAACTTAATTTTGGCCAAAAATTCATAGCATTTTTTACTCAAATCATTGCAAAAAGCATATATTTTATTATTAACTACGTATAAATACATAAAGTCAAAAATGCACTACCCAACTAGTGTGATGAATTGAAAAGTAAAATATAAAGTTGAACCTTTGCACAATTCGGATTCGACCCACATACGCCGTCATGCCTTTCTACAATTCTTCTACAAATTGAAAGTCCTATCCCTGTTCCTGGATATTTGTCTCTTGCATGGAAATTTTTAAAAATTTCAAAAATTCTTTTTGAATATTGCGGATCAATTTCAATCCTGTTGTCCCTTACTGAAAATACCAATTCGTTTGCTTTTTTTATTTTCACTGTGGAATTTTATTCCGTTGAGTATAAGATTCTGCAACAACTGACCCAGCTGAGTAGAATTCGCTATTACTTCAGGCAAAGTATCATAAGATATAGTAGCGTTATTATCTCTTATCATCAATTTTAAATTGGCCAGTGCCTGATTCAAGATAAATTCACAATTCGTAGCTTTATGTTCCCTGCTGATCCTAGTGACACGAGAATATTCCAAAAGGTCGTTTATTAGATTTTGCATGCGGGAAGCCCCATCTACAGCAAAGTTAATGTATTTATCAGCCTTATCATCTAGATTACCTTGATATTTCCTTTGTAAAAGTTGCAAATAACTTGTAATCATCTTCAAAGGCTCTTGTAAATCGTGAGATGAAACGTACGCAAATTGTTCTAGCTCTTCATTTGAGTGGGTAAGCTCTTCTATTCCCAACTTCAGTGTTTTTTTCAACTTAGATTCTGCTTTTTTCGTTGTGCAATATCCACGGTTATGGTAACCCCGCCGACAACGTTGCCTTCGGGATCAAGTATGGGTGCCCCAGAAGCTTCTGTAAACCAAAGACATCCATGCGAATGGCATGCAACTTGCTGCTCCTACGGTTAACGATGCTACAAAAAGAACTGCTAGCAAAATAGTCAATACTTTTTTTTGCTTTACTAAACGACTGTTTCAACATTAGTTTCACTCCATTTTCATTAGAATTAACATGACTTTAAGGATATTTGTTTGTCGATTCAATTTGTTTCTATGTTCAATGCACTATGAACTTGGTTCAAATGCACAAATTTAACTTTTTTAAATTATCTGATTGGTTATCTGTTATTTGACTGTTAGCCAGTTAATCAGGTTCCATAAAACATTACTTGTTTACTTTCAGCGATTGATCAAGTTTAGCCATAATTTAATATATAAATCTCAAAATTAATTCTAGTTGTTCAATCAAAGTTCCAAATGACACTGAAATATGTTAAATGATCAACATAAAAAAGCTACCATTAACGAGAAATAATCAAACAAATCGCAACGCCCAATATTCCATGAAAACCGTCAAAATATATTCAATAATATTTATCATAATAAGTTTCCTACCACATATTTTTCATGATCATCAAGGCCACCACACCATTTACTAAATATCCAGTTCTCTGTAATGACCACTGTAATAATCAAATAGAGTAGGGATTAAAAACTGAGATCAAAAGGTAAAAGAGTAAAGAGCAGGTTTTGCAAAAATTTGTGCAATCTACTAAATCAATCACATTAAAAAAGATAGGAGGAAAACTTGGAAGAGCTGTGAGTTTAATATTTAGTATATACTAATACAGGTATATTGAATTCAAAAAAAAGACTAACTTTTCCAAGCAATTCTTTGCTTACGTATCTGCTGGCAATTTCCCCTTTCTTTTGATGTGTGGTTTGTATGTGTACTGATGCCTACACACAATACATGATCATCTCTATAGCTATTTTAAATTAATTCTATGAAAAATTGCATATAAACAAAAAATAATAATCTCACTTAATATTTTTTGCAATCAAAAAACAGATAAATATTATTAATTACTTTTTATTATTTATATTCCTGGTTTGCATTTTTTTGGAGCTATCACCCTTTTTCTATTACAATTAACTCAGAAACTACCGTGAACCTATCAGCAACCAACCTCATATTTATATTTGCAATTATACAATATAGGATCTACATCTGAAGCAGTGGATACTTTCATGATAATCATAAAAAACAAGACGAGAATTAATATCATATTACAAATATAATATTCTAAAGGCTGGAAATAAACTGACTTTTAAAAATCAAATTGTTATGCGTTTTTGTTACTTTTAAGCTTATAAGTTAATAATAATGCAAAAAATAGTAATAGAGAATTTTCGCCTAAAATATGAAAAAAATATATAGTTTTTATTAAAATCTAAATCCTGAAAAGCAAAGGATATCTACCTTGTATAGTAATGCTTATTTTAGTTCAAAGCTAATAATTGTTCATGGATGCTTCAAATAAAAAAAACCTCAAAGGAGTTGACCTCATGGAGGTTAATCTTGAAGGAGCTAATCTTGAAGGAGCTAATCTTGAAGGAGCTAATCTTGAAGAGGCTAACCTTCAAGGAGCTAATCTTGAAGAGGCTAATCTTCGAGGAGCTGATCTTGAAGAGGCTAATCTTCGAGGAGCTGATCTTGAAGAGGCTAATCTTGCAGAAGCTAACCTTCAAGGAACTAACCTTGTAGAAGCTAACATTGAAAAGGCTAACTTTCAATTGGCTAAACTTCATTTGGCTAACCTTAAAAAGGCTAATCTTCAAAACGTTGACCTTATAGAAGCTGACCTTCAAGGAGCGAACCTTCAAGGAGCTAATCTTAAAGAAGCTAACCTTCAAGGAGCGAACCTCCAAGGAGCTGACCTTATAGAGGTTAATCTCGAAGGAGCTAATCTTCAAGGAGCTAACCTTAAATGGACTTATTTTATACGAGCTAATTTTAAAGAGACTAAACTTGACGGAGCTACACTTGAAGGAGCTGACCTTGAAGGAGCGCAGAATTTATCACTTTACCAGCTTTCGAAAGTGAAAACACTTCATGCTGCAAAATTAGATGAAGATCTACGCATAATATTACAAGAAAAGTATCCAGCTCTTTTTGAAGGAACTGAATAATTTTTTTAGGCCCATCTTAGATCCTCTCTAAATATATATAAGATCAGCTAGCAATACTCTAAGCGTTCGACAGAGAGCTGGAAAATAACCCTGTTAGATTATGGAGAGTTCAGCTTTTTGGAAACTAGCCACTTGAATTATTAATATCAGTAAAGAGGTGTTTAAAGATCGCGAAAAAGAAGCTATCTATACCTTTTTCTGATTGATTCTACGTCCAATAGAATGTGGCTCGTATCCATAAATTGTTGATAACTGTGTTCATTAGACTCTTTCTACAGTTCCACGAAAATTTCGGCTGTGATTATTTTTTTCTAAATTTATTCAATTAATACAAGGACCAGATTCTAAATTTAAAAATCTTTATTTTAATCTTATGGGTTGATAATTGATCGTACAAGCCTTTTAAAATCTAGAATATAATCCTAGATGAATCTGCATTGCCTTTTTAGAAACAAAATATCAGTGTTGAATTTGTGAAGATCTTCTGCAGTAATAAAAACATAATTAATATAACACTATTGTCTGATTTTAAAACATTTTATGGGAAAGTAAATTTTATTCAGAAACTATTTTTTGTATAATTAATTTAAAATAATGAAGAATATAATTGTACTTTGTAGTTCAAAGTGAACAGATAAGAGCTTTACATCTATCACTAAGTAAATATAGTTGAAAATAAATATCAGAGGGAGTAAGATGAGTGAAATGGGTACATCTGGAGAAGTAAAAGTTCCTTATGCTATAACAAATATCGAAAGATGCATGTGTCCACAGTGTCCTGTCCAAGCTGACAGTGTTTGCACATTGGATAAAATTGGAAACTTAAAAAATGAAATGAAAAATTTAGTAAAAGATAAAGTTCCAGAGTCTCACAAGGTTCCTGGAGTCTACTGTTCATCAGGTACTGCTACTTGCAGCGACTTAGACCCTAACAGAGATTGCATTTGTAAAACCTGCTCTGTTTGGGAAGAGAATTGTCTGGAGCATGCAAATACAATAATGTATTTTTGCAATAATGGTAAAGCAACCTGATTTATCCATCTTTGAGGATGGTAGATATTTCTTTTATAATTAGGACTCATGCGCTCGAGGAGCAAAAGAAATAATGAATAAATCTACCATAAATATTGTAATTTAGGTAGTTTAAGTTTCACAATTTGTTTACTTTAGAATCTATGCAGTTAAACCGTCTGATAATGAATTTAAATAGATATTGTGCTTTATTTTGATCCTGAAGTGCATAAGTTCTCAGATTTCTGAGTTCAATAGCGTATGCTTTACTGGATGTGCCAGTGTCTTATAGCGAAGCTACAAGAATGGGAATGCAAAAATTCAATGAAAATCTGAACAATAACGTACTATCTTATACCAGTACCAGAATTTGAGCTATTTTAGTTCATTGGGAACTTGAAAGATAGGGAAAAAATGTATCTAGGAATTGCTTATAATACGTATAAAGGACACTTTTTTTTCATGAATCTGTCTTTGCAGAAATTTTTGATATTATAATATTTACAGGTTAAAAAAAAAGTGGTGAGAATAGTACATCCAAAGATTGATTATAATAAATGTGTAGGTTTACTAGAATGCTATGGTGTTTGCCCTGCGGACGTGTTTAATGCTGAAAAATCAATGGAAGGAAAAAGGGCATTTGTAGCACGCCCCGAAGACTCACCGACTGGACAGTGCGTAGAGATATGCTCTACAAACGTAATAAAACTCGTCGAGGATTAAAAGATATTATTTATATGATAGAATTGAATATTAAATAACTGAAAACCTTTATCGTGAAAAGTTGTTTAAAAACATTGATATGAGAAAAGGATATTAATGTCTTCAAAATTTGATTAAATTTTTAGTAGCTAATGGGCTCAGTTATTTAGATCAGATATTGTGTCATTGTCCCCTTAATAAAAATATATATTAAAAAAGTTATTTTGGATTTAAAAAGTAAATAACTTCAGTTTCCTTTTTAAAAGCTAATTACACCGCTTTATATTTATTTGAGTATAATGGGAAAATGTGATCGGATAGCATAATCACAAATAAACATATTTTGTCAAAAATAAAGCTATAAGTAATTGCATCTAATCGCAGATAAGGTGATGTATATTATACCAAAAGAATCAGATATAGATAGCAATACATATCGTACTTCATATCACAATCGTATGAAGAAACTAAACAACACGGAGCTTATGAGGGAATTTAACAATGCGAAAAAATATCCTTCCGGTACACCAAAGGATCAGTTCATCAAAATACGGATGCAAGTGTTGGAACTGCTTGCATCTGAGCGAGGAATCTTACTTTAAACATGTATTACTATAACTATACTTGTTCGTTTGATAATGATATGGATCCTATATATTTTTGATTTTGATCTCAGACATATAAATCTGTCACTCATGCTCATGGCTTGATTTTCTTCCTTATCTCATGGTTTTTATGCCTATTTTATCTTTCAATTTCTTTTTATAGGCCTAAATTAGAAAGGATTTCGATAAACCACTTATTTATATGAATCCTTAAATATCGTTTATAAACATATAAAATATTTTAAAAATTTATCGAAATCTTCTCAAAATTAAATCCGTTTTTTAGAATTGTAACTAATTCGTGAGTTTACTATAAATTCTATTTTTCACAAATATACGCAAAAATGGACTATATTTTTTTAATATTACAGTAGCTTAAAGTTTAATCTAACCTTCAATGAATAATGTGGGCAAATAGTTTACCAAATTTTACATATGTTCGCATTTGCAGAATGTGGTTTTCACCACTATTCTAAAATGGGTGTCCCGTATGTATAATCCTCGAGCTCTAAAACTTTTTTCCAGAGTTCTTTGCATTCGCAATTTGTTTCACTTAGGTCTGCTGGATTCTGGCTAAGTGAGAACGTTCTGAGTGAGTCTGCCACATCTGAGGTACATAGTTTACAGTTGTGAGGGCCACGTTTTGAGCCTGCACCTACAGGGTCGGACATAAGTATGAGATCCGAATGAACAACTTTCGTCTTTTTCAAAATTTCTACGATGCTCCAGAGCCATGGAGGACGATACTGTCCTTTTTCCCAGAGAGCTTCAACGAGGGTTCCTTTCTGAACGTTGCAGAGGTTAATAGAGATTGTGTCAGTATAAGGGGCTGCAGCATCTATGGAACGAACTATATCTTCTAAGGCCTGAAGTTCGGAAAGGAAGGGAGGTTTTAACATCAGATAAGCCTTTACGGTTGCACCATATCTCTTTGAAATTTTTGCTGCACAAACAAAGTCCCTGAAAGTAAATCCCTTGTTAATTGAATCTCTGCGAATTCTGTCAGAGCTCGTTTCCAGTCCAAATGCTAGCTCAAATGGATTATTTTTTAGTATATTTATACAGTGTGATATGCTCTCTTCGGTTACGAAGCTAGGTCTGGTTTCGACAAGTACCTTGATGACCCGGGGATCATCCACAAGAGTTTTGAGAATTAAATCTCTTGCTTCACAAGAAATTTCCTGCTCGTCAAGGAAACTACCTGAGGTGAAGATTTTAACCATGAACTCTGAAAATTTGTCAGCTTTTTTCATTGCTCTTGAAAGTTGGGTTTTGTAATCTTCAAGGGTTGGCGGCTCACTTGCGCAGTCATAAACATAACCGCACATGGTACAACCTCCAGATTTTCCCCAGCTGCACCCTATAGTTTTAAAAATTATAGTAAGAGTTTTTATTTGAATTCCGTTTAAAAGGTCGATTCCTGTCCAGCTTGCTGTCGGTTCATTTGTGGTAGAGGGCCTTATTTTAATTCTCTGTCGAATTTTTATTACTGCTTTATTCAGGGTCATGGGCAAAAACTCACTTGATTGTTTTCTTAATCTTGCAGAAAAAGATTTATGATCTGTTTTTCAGTTTCATTTATTGTACAATTATCCTCTGCACTCTATATCTCATTCGAATTCGATTGTTGCAGGCGGCTTTGGTGTGATATCGTAGACGACCCTGACAACTTTAGGAATTTCGGAAGTTATCCTGGCCGCTAAGTGCTTGAGTGCATCCCAGGAGAGTTCTAAAGCTTCCGCAGTCATTCCATCTCGTGACCCGACAGCCCTTACAGCTACGATCCATCCGTAAGCTCGGATATCGCCTTTCACCCCTGTTCCCTTACCGATGACTGCAGCGAAAGTTTGCCAGGGGCAGAACCTGTCAAGAAGTTCCTCTTCTACTATAAGATTGGTTTCCCTTACTATCTCAAGTTTTTCCTCTGTAACTTCTCCGACAATCCGCACAGCCAAACCTGGGCCAGGGAAAGGCATCCTTTCACAAATTTCTTCCGGCAGCTGGAGTGCCCATGCAACTTTCCTTACCTCATCTTTGTAAAGGTTCTTTATAGGCTCAACGATCTTCTTGAAGTCTATCGCATTAGGCAGTCCCCCAACATTGTGATGGGACTTGATGCCGCCCTCTGACTCGATCCTGTCAGGGTAAATCGTACCCTGAATTAGATAATCAGCTGCAATTTTCCTCGCTTCTTCTTCAAAAACTCGGATGAAAGTCTCGCCTATAACATTCCTTTTTTCTTCAGGTTCAGTGATATTTTTCAGGGCTGTAAGGAATCTTGTCTTTGCATACACAATATTCAGATTCATGTGGGAGAAGATGTGTTTTATCCTTTCTGTTTCTCCTGCCCTCATAAGACCTGTGTCAATATATATCGGCTGCAACCTTTCCCCGATAGCCCTATAAGCTAGCTCCGTACAAACAGAACTGTCCACACCGCCTGAGAGTGCAATAATTGCTCTATTATGTTTTATTTCCTGGCTGATTTCTTCAACTGCTTTTGGAATGAATTTATCAGGGTTTAACATCGAAATACTCCTTTCAGTGAATCTCCTTTGAAGAAATGATCGTGAGCTGTGAATGCTATAAGATCTATTTGGAGTTGATTATATTTTATTGTAATATATGTGTCAGTGCATTGGATTTTTGATATTTAAAGGTATAGTAGTGAAATTTTTCAATGATCAACATTATTTTTTAACACCTACAGTAAAAAATAATTTAGATAAACTTTTATGCACTTGATTACTGGAGAGTTTAATCTCTTAACATCTATTTTTTCTTATGAAAATTCTTACTGACTTTGCTCTTAAATAAAAGTAAAAATGTCTTCAGTCAGTTGAATACAAACTTACTGAAATTTATTAGTTAATCTCGGAATTATTTCGTACCAGTTTTGAGTCCATATTTTTTAATAAAACCGTTTTATAAAGTTGACTTGTAGTTGTCACAATCAGTATGTTAAAAATACTTGTTTTACATCAGTTACATGATCTTTCAGACTTTGAACTTGCGAAACACTGTATTGGTCAAATTCCTTTCAGAAAATTTATTGATTTTCCGGAGTACATCCCGGAACGAACACATTTTGGTTATTCATAAAAAAACGATTGATAACTACAAAGAAGATAATGAAGTATAGGGACATTTGCAAATCCAACTTGATCTTCTTGGTTGAAAATAAAAAACTGATTAAGGACTCTGTTTCTATTTATTCGATCTTTGCTATGCAAAAATGAAAAAACCGCGAGAAAATAAAACAAAAATATAGAGAAGTAACACTGAACATTGGTAAAAAATAACTAAGTGAGCCGATTGAAAATAAGAATAGTATTAATTAGGGATGGCATAAACTATATTTAGAATCAAAAAAGTAATTAACCAGAAAAAAAGTTGTCAAATACAGAAATTAACGCGAAAAACTCAAATAGGATTCTAGCGGTGGAAAAAGTGGGGTAAATCGAATCTTCGTCTAGAACTCCAAGTGAAATCAGTTTGAATAGCAATCTCTTTCCAATGTCTGTGTCTTGAAGCAAATCAATTTTACCATAAACATTTATCTTAAAGGTAGTGCTGGGAAATAAACAATTAACTTTTGCCGTATTTCCCCATAAGTTCCCCTTTCGCAACGATGTGTCCTTTCATTTCGCTTTCAAGCTCTTTTCTGCTTGTTCCTGCTTTTATACCAAGCTGCTTGTCTAGAACATATACTCTGAAAAAATACATGTGAGTGCCTGAAGGAGAGCATGGCCCTCCATATCCTATTTTTCTGAAATCATTTATACCTTCAATCCCTGGTATACTGTCTTCATCTATTTTTGCAATAGGTACTATATTCCAGACAGTCCAATGAGTAAATACCTTCATGGGAGCATCAGGATCTTCAATTATGAGCGCTAAACTTTTGGCCTCTTTAGGAATGCCTTCGAATTCTAGAGGTGGATTTATGTTCTCCGCGTTACAAGTGTACTTTATCGGGATAGAACTATTAGATTCAAATGCGCTGCTAAAAACCTATATAATCTGAATGTCCATATTTTTATCCCTTTTGCTGCCGTTGCCGCCTTTAGGGATTACTGTTGCAGCGGCCAAAGAAGCCACAAAGAAAACTATTAACAAAATTGCGATTGGTTTCCCAAATTTCATTAACTTCCTCTCCATTATCCACATCAGAAACTTCGCATGTGAGCAAAAAATCACATCGAATAAACCTTTTGGTCAAATTGCTTGTTTAACGAGCTTAAGATTAAGTCATAATGAGTTATTTATTCCTTTAGCAAAATTCTAGATATATATTGTTTAATATATATTTATATTAATGTAAGTTCAACTTTTCTATTTTCAGCATATTTAATTAAATATTGTGTGTATATAATCTAATCAATCAAAAATAATATCAATATTTGGAAGACCTCTCTACTTATGAGAAAATTTAATTTGTACTCTGTGAGGGAATATATTAACGGTAAAATGGATACTACATGATCTAAAATTTTGATTTATATTTATAGGTTCCGAGAATAAAACAGCAATAAAAGAACATTTCTTAAAAATAGTATTTTGACTGAATATAAAGGATAAGTACGTCTCTGGGAAATAATTAAGTATCCGAAAACAAGGATAATAAGCGTCAAATAAAGAATCTCTATAGAGGAAAGTCTGACACCTATATAACACTGACACCTTACTACCGGCCTATTTCATCGATAAAGAACATAAACAACTATTTCCAGGTACAGAAAAACTATATACAGATGAAATGCAAAGTTGTTCCTCGGTAGCATGTCCATTCCACCCACAAGGACACAAGCAGGCACTTTTATAATGGTAGAGTTGGGTCATGGTAAAAGGTTTTTTCGACTTTTGCTCCGGTTGTCTGCGTAATCTCGTCATTATACAGATGCCTCTTCAGATGATCAACTACATTTATTCATCCATCTGCATATTGATCATTATGCTAAGCTGTTTTATATTTTCTGTTTCGCGTCATGGATCGGATTCTGGAAGCCGCTACAAGTGAATAGGCCATCGAGTCGCACTTTAAGCCTCCAAAATAGATTTTCTGTTTCGTTTTTTGTGATCCCTAGAGCAGTATAGCGTAGGTAAATCTTTCGTGCCATTAAATAAATGACTGATCTCAGCCCTTACAGTAGGTTTAATAATATCCGATGTCATTCCTAAACTAATCGATTGAATGCCTTTAATCACCCAACAATCGACAATTATTTATTTCAAGCTTCAACCCCCCCTTATGTTGGACTTTGAAATATTTATTAAAATAAATAAGTAATGAAAGTTTATTATTATTCCTGAATTATATTAATACATTCTTTATATCCATTTGTTGTTCAATGTTAAAATGTTCGAATGATAAAAACTTTTTGTTTAGAAACTTTTTTTTATATAATTAATTTAAAATAAATACCGAGATAATTGTTTATTATAGTCTAAAGAGAATTTCAACAAACAGCTAATATTTGTCAGGTCCTTATAGATGTCATACGAAGAACTTGTAATGAATCAGCAGTTTATCGAATTCCACAAAAATCTAAATCGTACATATAGGATGGCGAACGAAATTCCACTTGTTGAGATCAAGGTTATTGAAGGTGAAGTCTCAAAGAACGATACCAAAAAGCTCATAGCTGATGTTACATATATTTTGGTCTCGTTTTGTGGAGAAAATTTGCGTAGCAATATATGGATTATAGTTCAGGGAATTAAAACTGGAAAATTCGGGGTAGGTGGATAAGTTATTGGATTGGAGGACATAAAGCTTTGCAGGCGGGCAAAGGAAACCTAGAGCTGTAGAGAGATATAAACTGAACTAGGATATCAACTGGGAGCCGCACAACATCACAAAACATTTTTAAACTTTTCTTCAAAAAAATTCAAAAATATATTAAATGTTGATTCTATTTCGAACAAATATAGTTTTGGAGTACATTATCGTAGCAACTACATAGATAGCGACTTTCTGAATTTTCGTCTAAACTTTTTCCAAAGTATTTTTTTGTCTCCAGTGTTTCAATTAATATGTCATGTTCAGTTGTGTCTTAGGGTTTTCTCAAACAGTTCATTGGTCAGTAGGAATCTATCTCCCATGAGGTTTACATAAACCAGTTTGGAGATCTGATGTCATTGATTATGGTTTAGAATTTAGTTTTTTCAAAATTGATACTCAAGCAAAAAAAAATTTTTTAGAAGTGTTGACTAACTATTGGAGGAAAAAGATGTGTCAATGAAAGAATACAGATCAAGAACCACTTTTTTAGGCGTAATTGGACGTACAGAAGACCAGTCTGAGCCAGCTTGGCCAGAACCACTGCGAGCTAAAGAGGGCGCTCCGAACGTACTGTTCATTGTGCTGGATGACACCGGATTTGGACAACTTGGATGCTATGCAGCCCTATCAACACACCCAATCTGGATAGCTTGGCTGTTGATGGCCTCTCCTACAGCAATATGCATACTACTGCCCTATGCTCACCTAGCCGCTCATGTATGCTTACCGGCAGAAACCATCATTCGAACAACATGGCCTGCATCACCGAAGGCTCAACGTGTTATCTAGGCTATAATGGCTATATAACCTTTTGAGAACGACTTTTTGTCAGAGATGCTTCTGCAGCATGGTTACAACACCTATGCTGTCGGCAAATGGCACCTAACACCTGCAGACCATATATCGACAGCAGGGCCTATGACCGCTGGCCTTTGGAACGAGGTTTTGAGCGCTTCTACGGTTTTTTAGGAACTGAAACAAACCAGTATTATCCTGAGCTGATCTATGATAATCATTCCATAGACCCTCCCAAAACTCCAGACGAAAGCTACACATTGAATGAGGATATCGCGAACCGGGCCATTCAATTCATTGCTGATTCCAAACAAATAGCACCCAGCGAACCCTTTTTCATGTACTTTTGTCCAGGATCAATGCATGCTCCTCATCATGTTCCTAAGGAATGGGCAGATAAATACAAAGGTAAGTTCGATGATAGCTGGGAAGCTTATCGGGAGAAAACATTTTCTCGGCAGAAGGAATTGGGCATTATTCCAAAAGAAACAGAGCTGTCTCACCACGATCCGGATGTAAAGCCCTGGGACCACTCCTCATCTGAGGAGAAAAAACTCTATGCCCGTTGATGGAGGTCTTTGCTGGGTATCTAGAACACACCGATTACCACATTGATCGGTTGTTACAATTCCTGAAAGATATTGGTGAGTTTGAGAATACGTTTATAATGGTAATTTCAGATAATGGAGCAAGCTCTGAAAATGGTCCCACGGGATCAATTGACGTATCCAGGTTTATAAATAATGTACCTGAATCTATAGAGGAGAATCTTGCAGCTCTGGATAAACTTGGGGGGCCAGAGACTTATAACCATTATGCCTGGGGCTAGGAATACCCCCTTCCGTCGCTAGAAACGAGAGACATATCGAAGCGGTATCAGTGATCCCTTTATTGTCCACTGGCCCAAAGGAATTAAAGCCAAAGGTGAAATACGCATTCAGTATGCCCACGCTATCGATATGGTACCTACAGTTCTAGAATGCCTAGAAATTGAATCACCAACGGTTATAAAAGGTGTAACCCAATCGCCTATTGAAGGGGTAAGTTTGGCACGAACATTCAACGATTCCAATGCACCAACCAAGCACCAAACGCAGTACTTCGAGATGATAGGACACCGCTCACTGTATCATGATGGCTGGCATGCCATATGTCCGTGGCCTGGCCCTTCATTCACTGAAGCAGGAAAACCATTTGGAGAACCTATTTCAGCGGATACATTAACTGAGCTAGACGCAAAAGGCTGGGAGCTTTATCATGTTGAGAAAGATTGGGCAGAGAATCATAACGTGGCTGCAGAGAATCGACCAAAGTTAATTGAGATGATTTCCATATGGTATGCAGAAGCTGGAAAATATAATGTTCTATCTATCGATGGTCGTGGAGTTCTGCGCGGTGTCGATGAAAGGCCAAGTATTACAATAAATAGAACTCGCTACATCTATTATCCCGGAACTCAGGAAATCCCCACAACCGTAGCAGTCAAAGTTCTCAACCGCCCCTACAGTATTATAGCCGACGTTGAGATCCATTCAGGAAGTGTGGAAGGAATTTTGCTCTCCCATGGCGGTATCTAGGGCGGCTATTCATTCGATATCAAAGATGGGAAGCTTCGCTAGGTGCATAACTACGTATCTAGAGCCTTTTATCATGTAGAATCAAATGAGAATGTTCCTGAAGGTAGACATCAACTAGGGTTTGAGTTGGAGGTGACCGGTAAGCCAGATTTTGCCAATGGCAAGGGTTCACCTGGAATTGCTAAGCTTTTTATAGATGGGAAATTAGTAAGTCAAACTGATGTACCTGTGACTACTCCACTTGCGTTAGGATGAACTGGTGGAGTAACATGTGGGTCAGTTAGTCGATCACCAGTCGCATCTGACTACCAGCCTCCATTTGAGTTCACAGGCAAGATCCATAGCATGATTGTGGATGTAAGCGGCCAGTTGAGAGAAGACAAGGAAGCTGAGATGCATATTGCCATGGCCCGGCAGTGAAATTAAAATATCATACTGGCGGCTTTGAATGAATATCTAGATGTATAGATAATGAAACTACCGTCAGTGAAAAGCTGACTGACCAAGTTAAATAAACGTAAAAGAAAGTTGGAAAATAACTTCGAGAAAAATAATACCTACTGCTTGATAGGTAGGCTATCCTGCATTCTCGATGTTCAAGCCAACATCTTTAGTTATTCGTAGGTCTATTTGTCCGTGGCTCTACCCTGGATAATAAGGCCTACAAGCCACATTCAAGCGAGCGCTGCAGGTAATCCTTTTTTGATATTAGCACCTTATTAAGCCTTTATAAAGGACGACTGAGCTTCAAAAACTACAAACTATATTCCACAAAGTAGCGGGATTTGTGATTCGATACCATGAAAATCAAACTTGAAAATTATAGCGTTGCTGTAACTCGTCCTATTTGTTGCCTTGTTCGTGTTTTATTTATCTTACCTTCAGTATGTCGTCGTCATGGCTCTAATTGGTTCGGTTAAGATACGATCTGTAATAAATTTATTATTTTTGTTGTTTTTTTTCTGTAAGCATGGAAACATGATATAGATAATCGATTATTGCAGTAGTCATTTTGGCTTTTTAACAGATTATTTAGTCGATCATAAATGAATAACCTAAAGATGGGTGCAGATAAAAAAAACACTGAAGACGTTAACCAATCAAATATGCGTCAAATTTTTATGAAAGAAAAAGCTCAACTTATTCTAAAAATATGACGTGGAGTCGCAAAATCATGAGCATCAACAGCAATCTATTATCGGCTAAAATATTAATGTATAGCACTTCTATTGTTATCCTGACTGTTGGGATGAGGCAGATCGCTCCCATACTTACTCCCATTCTTTTTTCTGTTTTTGCCGCACTGATTCTTACTCCTTATATCCACTGGCTCAAACAAAAGGGGGTTCCAGGTAGACTAAGTGTTCTTCTGATGAGTATTTTATTTGCATTTATTGTCGCAGGCCTAGGAGTAGTGATTTTCGGAGCCGCAATTCAATTTGGGGATCAAATCCCAATCTATCAAACTAGGTTGATAGAGTTTATAAATATTCTCACACATCATATTCCCCCACAAGAAGAGCTTTCTGCTAATACTATTTTACGCGGTATTGCGTCAACTGTTATCTCTCTTATGTCAAGTATTATTCAGGGACTCTTGAATGCAAGAACAACGGCTGGAATTATAATCCTTATGACAGCGTTCTTGTTGATAGATGCGACCAATAGTCCTGGAAAAATAAATTCAGAATTTAAAGCTCAATCCAAACTCAAAATGAGTATGAGTAGATTTGACAAAAATCTGGTAGAATTTCTTGTCATAAGAGCAGAAACAAACCTTATCACAGCTGTAGGAATTACCGTCGCTCTCTTAATAGGAGGTATTGACTTTGCGATTCTCTGGGGCGTTCTTATATTCTTGCTTAGTTATATCTCCTACATTGGTCTCGTTCTAGCTTCTATTCCGCCTAAATGCTTGCGCTGTTCAAGTATGGACCTGTAGGTGCTCTTGCAATTATTGTCGTTATCGCAATTGTTGATACGCTTGCCGAAAACGTTGTGTTCCCTTCACTCGCAGGTAAAGGACTGAAATTATCTCCGGTATCTTATTTCTTTCGCTGAACTATTGGAATTATGTGCTTGGAACTGCAGGTGTGCTGCTTTCCATACCGTTGACATTGATTTTGAAGATCGTATTTGAGAGCTTTGATGAAACAAAATGGCTGGCTAGATTGATGGGTCCAACTGGAAACATAGACGAAGATTAGAATCCATGAAGAAGTAAAGGGAGCTAGGTGAATTGTGGCACAAAGAATCGAATGAAGGACCCGTGGGTATTTTTTTGAAGGAGGGAGAAAGGTGCTTCCGATTCTAATTAATTGTCATGATCAACCAAATTATAAAAAATAATGAAATCGACCTAAATATCCAAAAGTTTACCAGTTAATACCCTTTATTTCAGAATCAGCGTCACGTTTTTTTGATTGTCCCTTATAATACCTTTTGGTTTCAAGAGAGCACCTCAAATTACTCCATAATCGGTAATTTTTTGATTTCAAGAGTCGAACTCCCCATGTTAGATTTGAAGATGTTTCTTGAAAAAATGAGCAATGAAAACGTAAGTAGTTATTTCTGAATAAATAAATACATAATTTATATTTAATTGTTGTTTCATGTTAAAATATTTAATTAGTGAAGATTTTTTGTTTAGAAACTATTTTTTATAAATCATTTTATATAAACTATTTAAGAGATGTTTTCAACTAATTTTTAGGCGTAATATGAAGGAATTTGGATTAAATAGGGATTAAGAAGCTAGGCTTATATTTTAGCAATTCCCTTATTACTAGATCCATCTTCATATTATAGTTCCCGCACAAGAATGCATGAATCTGACAACATAATACGCTTAGACGGGACCGTCACGCTCTACATCCAAAGCATGATTTCAGGCAAGGACAAGGAATTGGATACCTTCACCAAGTTCGACAGCTTTATGCTTCCATTACTTGTCAAGTAAGCGATAAAAGCGTAACCGCTGCTTTCAATGGCCGCATACCCCATCCCAATAGCCGCGCCCGATATAAAATTTTATAACCGATATCAGATCCAGATGGCGGATAAAAAAATGACTACAGAAGAGAATCTGCAATGACTCCTAGCAGTCAATCATACAGGAAAGTCATGTAGACCGTTGGCAATGTCAGTTGGCTGAAATGTCTGTGTTCATAAAAAAAGCTACATATCAATTGTAACCATAAAGCTGCCGACCATCACAAAGATTGGGAACAGATTGGAATTACCTGTGAGTAGCAAAGCTACCAGTAAGATAATGTAGAAATCTATTGCAGTGGCTAAAACTTTAAGCCAGACATTTAGTCGGATTATGGGTACCGAAGGCTGGTTTTCCGTCGCGTTATCCATAATTTTCTCTTAACGCAATCCGTTGATCCATTTTGATCAGTTAGATTTTTTCAAATATGTTTCTCAACTATGGGGAATTGTCTACACTCTTACAGATTGGCTCGCTCTCTGAGTGGTAAAACAATGCCAAGTAATTTTATCTATTTAGCAAAAGTTTTCTGAGATAACTGAATGTCGGCTGAGGAGTCGTGTGCATCAAATGTTGCATAAGTGACTAACAATAGCGATATTTTTAGACTTATTGACAAGTATAGACAATAGCGAATTACGTCTAAGATATCTTGTTAATTTACCACGTCTGTGAATCTGTAATAAAAACAGTGTGTAGAGTTTACCATCAAATAGTCTATCAATCGACCTCTCAATAAGTTCTTGGATTAATATTAATACCTTAGCAATTCGATTTCGCCGCGTCGATAATTTTGTAATAACCAGAGACCATAAATGAAAAGCACAAGAGAAAAAGGAAGCAATGCCAGATCCCAAATGGAATTTGTCAGAAATTCCAGGCAATCCCACAACCAATGAATTATGATTACTGGAATAATTGTGTTTAGACGAATTCGCAAAGCTGCAGTCCAGATACCAAATGTACCTGCAAAAAAGGCCTGAAGTATACTCGCTCTAAAATCTCCGGTGATTAAGCCGTTTAATATATGGACTGAACCAAAAATAATCGATGTGATCCATACTGCACGCCAGATCCCAAATGATGATGAAGCCCCATGGAACAAGATGCCACGAAACATCAATTCCTCGCTAATTCCTACCATTAAGGTATTGATCATTACAATCAGAAGAACCTTGATTGGTGGTATATTTGAATATAATACGATCAGTAGCATGAATAGAAGAGATAGGGCTGGTGGCCACAGCAAACGTAAATCTGGTAAATTATTTGGGCTCTTCCATCCAACTTGAGGCCACCATCTTAAATAAGTAATAACTCCAGTCAAAAAGATAATTTCAACAAGCTCCCCAAACATTATTTGTTTTTCAACTAATTTTTCAAGTTGAATATGATGCCCCTTAATTTGCAGAAGTCCTCCTATGACTATGAAACTTAGCCAAGCTGTAAATATTACCAGTGAAATAAGCCAAGATTTTCGTGATACAGTCATTTTTGTTTTCTCCAAAAAAAAACATAAGCCATCAATATCATAGATATTTGAGTCTTTGGTATCGAATTCAAATCGTAAATTGTCATTGTTTTTAGCTTCTTCCTTATGTAGTTTATCTGTCTTTGCAAAAGGTGAAGAATATGTTCCATCAATGGCATCAAACCCTAGAATACTATTGTATGAAAGCACCAGTTTAAGTTTATCTATAACATTGATTAGCTTTAGATGAGTTAAGATCCCTTGTTGAGTAAAGAATAGTCAAATGTGATATTCAACACTACAACACTTTAAGTTGATGTAGATATTTTAGCTTTATAGAAAACCTACCTAAATCAACTTCAAGAGGTTAAAAACAAATAAGTAAAAAAATATCCAAATGATCAGCTAAAATTAATCTTGACTCCTTATTTAGAGAATTCCTACAGAACCAATAAAGTTACTTTAAAAGCTTGTCTAACATTGAGTAATAAGTTAAAAATAAAAAATAATATAAAACTCAAACCGAAGTTAACATAAATGAAAATTCAAAGTGGGTAGATTAACTATGGGTAACATGACACTTAAGGAAAGACTTTTAAACGCACTGGAAGGAAAGGAAGTTGACAAAATACCTGTTTGTTCAGTCACTCAGACAGGAATTGTCGAACTTATGGATAAAGTAGGAGCCTCCTGGCCCGAAGCCCATTCTGACCCAGAATTAATGGCAAAGCTGGCAATAGCAAATCATGAGCTCAGCGGACTCGAAGCTGTAAGAATTCCTTACTGCCTTACTGTTCTGGGTGAGGCAATGGGTTGTGAAATCAAAATGGGTACCAAGAACAGGCAGCCCTCAGTTATCGGTCACCCTTATCCCATAGATTTTGGAAGCGCATCCATTCCCACGGATCTCCTGCAAAAAAGTAGAATCCCAGTAGTACTCGAAGCAATTAAGATCATCAGAGAAAAAGTAGGTCCAGATGTGCCAATCGTTGGTGGTATGGAAGGGCCAGTTACATTAGCTTCAGACATGGTAAGCGTAAAGTCTTTCATGAAATGGTCCCTTAAAAAAACTGACCTATTTGAACAGGCTCTTGACCTGGCTACAGACGCTGCAATCATATATGCCGATGCAATGGTAGAAGCTGGTGCAGATATTATTTCTGTTGCAGACCCTGTTGCTTCCCCTGACCTCATGGGTCCTGACTTCTTCAAGAAGTTCTTTCAGGCAAGATTGCAACAGTTTCCCTCCAGCATTGACTCAGTGGCAGTTCTCCATATCTGCGGAAACGTAAACCCGATTCTTAGCTATATGGCAGACTGCAGTTTTGAAGGACTCAGTGTCGAAGAAAAGATAGGCAGCCCGAAGAAGGCAAAGGAAGTCATCGAAAACCGAGCAAAGCTTGTAGGAAATATTTCCAGTCCTTTCACTCTTCTTCCTGGCCCTGTTGAGAAGATAAAAGCCGAAGCAAAACAGGCTCTTTTAGAAGGGATAGATGTGCTTGCACCTGGTTGTGGAATTGCACCAATGACTCCTCTCGAAAATATCAAAGCAATGGTCGCAGCAAGAGACGAGTTCTACGCTTAAAAAAGTGTTTTTTTATGGGCACATTCTGAAATTTAAATTTTGGAATACTCGCCCCATTTGATTTTGTTATTTTGCCAAGAATAAATATCAGAGACAAGAACTCCAGAAAAAGCACCTATACGCTCTAAAACAAAGACCGCAATTAAGACAAATGATTAACACGATTCACTGATATAATTTACCTAGTATAAGACTTATTGAGATTCATTAAATTTTGAAATGATCACAGAAATTTTTTTCAAACTAGTTTTAATTTTTTTTGAGGAGATTAAAATATGAAAATAGGAGTCGCAATTGACCTGGGAACCAGCGGTTTTAGAGCCCATAAAATTGACCTAGAAAGCGGCAAGATTAAGAAAACCGTAATAACCTTGAGGAACCCTTTGCCTGGAGCAAACGTAATGGATCACCTTGACTTTGCAATACGTTACGGACTTGATAAAGCTCACGAACTTTCGGTTACAGCCGTAAAAAATATATTGACTGAATTGAGGGTAAACCTTTCAGAGATGGAAAAATTTTCAATATGTGGAAATCCCATCCAGCTTTCTATTTTTCAGGGAATTCCAATAGGCGACTTGGCATATGCTGGAGAGCGGAAAAAGCAAAAATATCATATTGAAGAACAAAATAGGGATGCTCGAATAATATCTATGTCCGAGATAGAGGGATTCGAGAAAGTCAAAAACTGCAGACTACTTGTGCCACCTGCAATTAAACATGAAGTTGGAGCTGATGCACTTGCCCTAATTGTAAAGGCAGGAATGATTGAAAGCAATGAAACTGCCATTGCAACGGATTACGGAACAAATGCAGAAATGGCTCTGAAAGCAAATGGAATTATTTATACTGGATCGGCAGCCGCAGGTCCTGCTCTCGAGGGACAGGAAATTGAATACGGATCTATTGCTTCTCCTCACACTATCTGTGACGTTGAGTTTGAAGGGGAAAACCTTCGCTGTTACGTTCTCAATAAAGATATGAAAATTGCTATGGGAGATCTTGTAAATCCAAAAAACGGAGAAACTGTGCAGAAAGGAGAAGTTGCTGCAAAAAGCATTACAGGTACAGGAGTTATTGCTCTTATAGAAGTATGTATAAAAAATAAACTAATAGTATTACCAAATATTCAGACTCCTGACGGTATAGTTCATCTCCAAAACGGGATTAAGTTTACACATAAAGATCTTATCGCGGCAGGAAGAGCCATAGGGGCTATCAGGGCAGGGCATATCACGCTCTGCAAGAAAGCGGGCGTGAATATGGAGGATATGAAGATTGCCCATATGGCAGGAGCTGCAGGCACTTATATGGATGCTGCGAAGGCTCGTCAGGTCGGAATGATCCCTTATAATGTAAATTATGTTTCTCAGATAGGGAACACCTCTTTAACAGTTGCTAGAGAAATTCTACTTTCTGAAGAAAGACTATGGAACTTGCAGGCAATTGCGAAGCAAATACTGGATACCCATGTTATGTTTGCGACTTCGGAAACCTTTAAAGATGTCTATATCCTAGAACTTGCATACTGGAACGAAGGCATGGGTTTTAAGATGTTCCAAAAGTTCTTAAAAAAGAAAAATCTCCCAATTATCTCTGAGCCTTCCTCTGACCTGAAAATTGACCGCCAGGTTGAGGGTGATATTCCTGAACTTGGAGATGAAGGACTTGAAGTGCTTGAAAAAGTCGGAACATATCTTACAACAACGCTTGATAATTGTACGGACTGCGGTGAGTGTGCAAAGGAATGTCTAACTGGAGCTTTCAGAATACAGGAAGGCGGCGTTATAAAGATTAGAACAGATCTCTGCGAAGGGGCAAACTGTAGGCGCTGTATGCAAGCTTGTCATGAGAGTGGATTTAAATGGGAAAACCTAGTTGTTGCAGAAGCAGAAAAACAAGAAAACTTATGAAGACTGAGGAAAAAAGGTAGCAATCTAAGGATCACTGAAAGGGGAGATCTTGCAGGTTCTTTTGGTGGGTGGTTTCCTAGGAGGTGGGAAAACCATAACTATAATCAATAAGGGAAAAGACCTGGCAGAAAAGGAAAAAAAGTTGCCCTTATTGTAAATGAGATAGGTGAAGTCGAAATCGATGGAGATGTACTTTTGAACACATTAGACCTTTTTTAAACATAATTATATATATATATATATATATATACAAATACTTTTATTATTGACAAAGTTTTTAATTATACTGATATATATATTATATTTAAAAATCTTTTAATTTGACACTTAGCCTAGTTTTTAGTAAGATATCTAAAAAATATTTAAAAGATGGTCCATCATGGAAATGAAGTATAAAGTGTTCTTTCTATTAATCAGCATGATCTTATTGTCGGGGACTGCACTTGCAGCACCTCTTACCTTGAAATCTGCTTCACAGCCTTATTACATTGATCCACAGCATAATTTATGGCTCAAAGTCAACATGAATGGCAGCATACAACATTTCAATGTGTATAATACACCTGGTTATTCTCCCGATGGAGATATAGTCATGTGGGCATACGATAATTTTAGCTCCGGCAGCTTGAATACATCGAAGTGGACAGCTTACAAAGAAGGAAGCAATAATTCAACGGTAGAAATACAGAATGGACATCTGATATTGTCAGGTGCTGGTAACACATCTTCTGCAAATGTTGTGCTTAATAAGCCATTTACAAATAGCATTGAATTAGCAGTAAATGAAACATTCGCAGGGGGTACTCATGATATTGGCACATTTACTGATGCTTCTTTTGGTGCAGGTACACTCGTAGGTGGGATAAGGGGAACAGATTGGTGGCATACAAGATTCGCTACAGGTGGGGGCTCATTCCAAAGCCAGGGAATATATAATGCGATGATTTGGGCGAACTCAAACAGTTCGGATGTTAGCATGCCCACTCCTGGAATCAAATTAAGTGATTATGTAGAAGAAGGTATTCCACATACATTGGCATATAGTTATGATGCTTCTGGTAACGCAAATATGTACATGCCAAATATAACTCAAAATCGCCTTCCTTTATCTATCCCTGATCCATACGGGTATAATCAATTCAATCATCCGTCTATCTATTTCAGTGAAACTGGTGTATTTGGTCACAAATGGTGGATGTTTGTCACACCATATGCATACTCTAACGATATATATGAAAATGCATGTTTGTACTATTCTGATGATGGATTAGTTTGGCATGTACCGCCTGGAGTGAAAAATCCTATAGGAACGCCAATAAAATCTGAGTATAACTCAAATGTCTATGGTGCTGATCCCTATGGTTCTGATCCACATGGTGCTGATCCTTATGGCTCTGATTCTCATCTCATCTACAATCCTGATACCGGAAAATTTATGCTCTACTATGTAATTGGGGATGTAAGGGGTAATGAAACCATAGAAGACCCGAAAGTCAAAATATATGATGGTATTACTGTTTCACCAGAAATGAATGTCACAGCTCATGGTGTATCACCCGCTGTTCTCTATGATAGAGCCACAAAAACGTATTATATGTGGATTGTTGATATCGATCCTGCCCCGCATGTAATATATAGATATACATCCACTGATGGTATACATTTTGGAAATAAGCAAGCTGTGAGTCAATCAAGCCCCTATTATCCCTGGCATATTAATGTGATGACTTATCCTGGGAAATCAACGATATATGCATTACTTACAATGTATAGTAACGAAGGATTCACCAATAATCTGCATTTGGCTACTGCAAATAATTACACAGATAATTTCACAGTTCAAAGCCCATCACTTCTAAAACTAAAGGATTCATCATCTTCAACACATGAATATGCTCTACTATACCGTAGTGCAGGTATGTTTAGTGATGATGGAAAGCTCCTTAAACTATGGATCCCCGCGCAAGATACTCTCGGAGCTTGGACTGTATTTTACACTCAAGCAACTGAGAAAAATGGTGTGTGGAAAGTTAGAGAGTTTACAACTTCACGTGCACCACTTATGACAATCAAAAACACACAATATCTTTATACCCCAAAACAGTGGATGTTATCACAAGGCGATTCTCCAAAAAGCCATGGAGTCAAAAGAGAAATCGATGAAGTATGGGGGTATAAAATAGAGCACACACCAAAAATAAACGCAAAAAATATGGGAACATATACTCAAATTGATGTTAAGCCAACCGATTTACGAAAAGTATCTGACCACCAGGTAATGATCCCTGCTAGTATGCTTAACATATCATCACAGAGCGAGTCTCTGGACGTAGAGCGTGCATAAGTATAAAATGTTAGGAGATTATAAAATATTCTATTATAAAATATCCGCATTTTAAGAAGATGATCAGATATAATACTACTGTTAAAGTGTCTGGTTTACCATCATTTTCATCCATTTTTTTCCGTTTCGTGGTACGACCATGATTCATCACTTAATCGAAAATGCATGGTAATTTTTTACAACATGTCGTCATTGATTTTTCCGATAGCTTTTTAGAGAAAAAAACAAAAAGTGAAGTTATTTTTTGAGCGTTATTTATATAACCAAAAAACAATTCCCTGAAGAAGTTGGTGATGTTCTTGCATCTTCAGAAGTCGGTGATCTTGGAGATGAGATGAGTCCGGATATGCGGTGTCTATGTAGCTGATTTTGTTTTTGGATCTTTTGATGCTGTTTTTGGAAATAGAGTTGCTCCTGCAAGATTTGGACTTGGATCTGGAGCTTGGGCTGATTCTACAGGTTTTGAAGCTTGCACTGTGTATTGCATTCTACTGTATGAAGGACAAATCCAATTACCGTTACCCATACACAACCAAGTACCATAACCCCAGTAAGGATGAATTCCCCAGCCCCAAACGCCACCCAAGCGACCGCCGCCATGTGCACTGGCTGCAATTGTTACCACAGATAATACAAAAAGTACTGCTACCAAAATGGTCAGCGTCTTTTTTAGTTTACTAATTTTTTGTTTTAACATTCAAGCCATTCCTTTTTTGTTAGGTTCGATACAATCTTAATCCGGCTAGAAAGCGATTTGTTGAGATCGGAGGTTTATTTTAACTTTCATACGACTGTATGACAGAGTTGTATTTAACATTTTTCTTTTATTTAATTATATTTTATGCTATTAAAATTAAAAATAGTGTTATTTATTTGAATAAAAAAATTTTTATATATTACTGGTTAAACAATCACTCGTTCAAATCAACTAAATTAAAATCCATAAACTTTGAATGGTTATACACCTTTTATTCACTATTTTTTCTTATTCATGGACCTAATTATCATTACAATTCACGTTTTGACTCAAAATACAATGCTTCTTTTGAATCTATACAAGATGGGAACAAAGTTTTACTTATGAATACTTTTAAGAATTGTCCGAAAAAGTAATATAAATATATATATATATATATATGTAATACTTGACAATCTATTTTCATAAAAATTTCTATCACTCGCGAAGCTAAACTAATACCCGCTCAGAATAAAGATCTCAGTTTAGAAACATAGGAAATTAGTAAGGGAAAAAGAAAAATGCACATCCCAGATGGATATTTAGGGCCACATACATATATTGCATTTTGGATCCTCATGATCCCGATATGGTATTTTACAGGACAGAAGCTGAGTGCAGAGCTCAAGTCCAAACAGATACCACTGTTAACACTATCAGCTGCATTCTCATTTGTAATAATGATGTTCAATATCCCTGTTCCGGGTGGCAGCACAGGCCATGCCGTAGGCGGTGGAATTATTGCCATAGTCATAGGCCCCTGGGCAGCAATTATAGCTATATCTGTAACTTTGGTATTGCAAGCAATGATTTTTGGTGATGGTGGAATAACAGCTATAGCCACTAATTGTTTTAATATGGGAGTAGTAGTACTCTTTGTCGCTTACTACGCCTATAAGCTTATTGGCGGAAATTCAGAGATTACATCTTCTACAAGAGTCATTGCTGCGGCCATTGGTGATTGGTTTTCTCTGACCACGGCATCTTTTTGTGCGGGTATTAAATTAGGAATACAGCCAATTTTAGAGCACACAGCTGATGGAACTCCACTTTATATGCCATACACTTGAAGTGCAACTGTTCCTGCCATGATGCTTGAACATGCTTTGGCATTCAGCATCCTTAAGCATTGATCACAGCAATTATTTTTGCATATATCCAGAGAACAGATACATCTGT
>OCZT010000233.1_pt1 | contig 53407 bp, 45 predicted proteins | sample 1539031 | NCBI WGS metagenome assembly OCZT01 (sample SAMEA3539308, study PRJEB22396) | soil metagenome | biome: tundra; feature: field; material: soil | place: USA | collected 2010-05 | depth 0.15 m
TGGGTGCGGTCGTTCACGCTCAGCTTTCGCAGGATGCTGGACATGTGGTTCTTGACGGTCTGCTCGCTGATCGAAAGGGCGTAGGCGACCTGCTTGTTCGTCATTCCCTGGGCGATGTTGTCGAGAATCTCGACCTCGCGCGGGGAAAGCGGAGCGAAGATCGGCGCCGCTTCTTGGCCGTATATCGCCAGTTCGCGGAACTCCTTGAGGACGCGGCTCGCCACCGCGGGCTTGGCGAAGACCTTGTCGTTGATGAGGTATTCGCCGCTGGCGACGCGACGGATGATCGTGACGAGATCGTCGGGAGCGACATCCTTGAGGATGAACGCAGCCGCCCCGGCCTTGATCGCGTCGAAGAGCGCGTCTTCGTCTTCGTTGACGGCGAGAACGATGATTCCAGCCGACGGAAGCTCGCGCTTGATCCGCTGGGTCGTCTCGATTCCGCCCGGAGCCGGGAGGGACAGGTCCATGAGGATGATGTCCGGCGAGAGCTGGACCGAGAGGTCGAAGGCGCCGCGAGTGTCCTCGGCATCGCCGACGATCTCGAAGTCGTCCTCGCGTTCGAGGATATTGCGCATCCCGACTCGGAAAAGGGCGTGGTCGTCGACCAGAAGGATGGTCGTTTTCTCGCCGGCACGTCCCGGCACCCCTCGGCGCCTCTCCGGTCCGGCGTAATCCATCGAACTCATGCGCTCTCCTCTCCCACTGGAATGGACAGCCAGACGACCGTCCCGCCTCCTGGCCGTGACCGAACCTCGAATCTGGCACCGATGAGTTCGGCGCGTTCTCGCATGAACTGGAGGCCGAAGTTGCGGCGCCCTCGCGCGGCGACCGCGTTGACATCGAACCCCTTGCCTTCGTCGCTAACTTCCAGAATCCACCTGGCCCCGTCGAGCTTGGTCGACACCATGGTCCGGCTTGACGCTGCATGCTTGCGGATGTTCTGCAGCGCTTCTTGCACGATACGCAAGACCGCGGTTTGTTGCATTGGATTGAGCACGTCGCCCGGCGCCCTGAGTTCGGTCTCGACGGTTGCACCGGTGAGTGCCGCCATGCTCTCGACCGCGTCCATGATGGAGCCGTCGAGGCCCAGCTCGTCCAGCAGCGGTGGCCGCAGCTGGCTGATGAATGTCCGGACCTCCCCGAGCTCGCGGCGGAGCAGCTCTCGAAGGAAGCGCAGCTCGCTGCTGGCCATTCGGACGTCTTCGCCGATTACGCGCTCGATGTATTCGACCTGGAAGATGGCGTTCGACAGCGCCTGAGCCGGCCCGTCGTGGACCTCCTGGGCGAGCCGGGAGCGCTCGGCTTCCTGAGCCTGGACGATCCGCATCTGTAGATCGGTCGGCAGCCCCGAGTCGGCGACTTCCGCCAGCAAGCTGGCATCCCCGCGCTCGAGGAAGAGCCACGCGTTCTCCATGCTCCGGACCGACAGCTCGAGCTTCGACAGCTCCTGCTGGTGCCGACCCAGGTCTCCGGTGAGGCGGTCGACGTCGCCGCGTATGACCCTCTGCCGCGCGTCCTCGGCTCCGGCCTCGGCCGCCGCGGCGGCGCCGTCGTCCTCGGGGTTGGGCGCGGGGCCTCGCTCCGCAGACTCGAGCTGATCGCGCATCCTGTGCCATCGGGACAGGACTTCGCGGTAGGACTCGCGGTACCGCTCGGTGACAGAGCGCAGGTTGTTGGCTCCGTAGCCCAGCGTGGACTTCGCTTCGGCGTAAAGCTCGTCGAAGCGCAACTCGCGCGATTCCGAGGTCCCGCGGCCGGCATCCATATCGTTGGGAGTATACGGGTCGTTTCTCATGGGCAGATGACGCGGAAGACGCGTACTCGAGCCAGCGCCAGGATGTCCTCCGGAGTCCTGCCGGAGTTGTCGGCCAGGGACACCTTATTGAAACAAACTGAGCCCGCTCCGCCTTCATCGAGAATGCCCGGCCACTGTCTGCTGTCGTCGAGGGTGATCACCACCAGCTTCGCGCCGAAGCGGTGGGCCAGGGCCAGCACCGCCGCCGGCGACTCCTCGGGCAGGGCGAGCGTCGAGACATGGGCACTCTCTGCAAGCCAGATGGGGTTGTTGGTGATCACCGGCATGTTGTCTGCGAGTGGCACGCCGGTTTGAGCGAGGGCTGCGGGCAGAGCGTCGTAACGAGCCAGGACGTCGCTCGACTGCTGCTGGACCGCGACGATCGAAACGACGAGCAGCGGGATCGACACGGCGACGGCGAACGCGGGCCCGAGCCAGGCGACCGGCCGGGTCCAGTGGCGAAACCGACCTATTCGGACGATGAGAGCGTCCAGAACGACGAGGCTGCTCACCGTCAGCAGGACGTAGATCGAACCCGCGGCGTGGAGGAACGTGCCCCACATCGTGCTCACAGGGAAGACCAGGCTCGTCACCAGGAACGTGAGTGCGGCGGTCAAGGCAAGGGGTCGCATCGCGGCCGGGCGCCCGGTCCAGGGCAGCGCCAGCAGACCGATCACGCTGATCGGGAAGGCCGGGATCACGAGCACGTCGAAGAGGTTGTGGGCAGCCCCCGCCACACGCATGCCGACGAGCGCGGCAGGCCCCTGGGCGAGGTAATGGGCGAGGCTGGGTTGGTCCTGGTACGCAAAGATGTCGAAGCCGCTCACCGACAGGGCGTTGGCGAGCGCCTGGCCGGGCAGGGGCGTTCCGAAGGCAAGCCAGTCGCGGATGGCCCACGGGGCGTAGACGAGCGCGGCGATCGCAGCCGGGACGACGATGAGGGCAACGCGGAAACGGCGATCGATGCCGGCGGCGGTGCCGGCGGAGGCGGTGCCCGGAGCCCGGCGCGGCGTCCAGCGCCAGACTACGATCACCCACGCCAGGGCCAGCCACACGGCTTCGCTCCGGGTCAGCGCCGCGAAACCGAAGAGTAAGCCCAGAGCTATGAGACGGCGATCGGCGCGGCCCGACGGCCGGGCTACGATCCTCGTCATCAACAAGCACGCCGCCAAAGACAGCGCCGCGAAGAGCCCCGTGGAGTCCGGGAACGTCCCATACAGGACCAGCGGCCCAAGGAAGCTCGCGGCCAGACCCGAGCCCAGTGCCACCGTTCGCGCTCTCGCGACGGGGAGCGCCAGCTCCGCAGCCACGTCGGCGCCGAGGCGCCACGCGAGCGCGGCCACGGCACCGCCCGAAACCACGGACACGACCTGAGCCGCTCGGAACCAGTTGGCGGCCCCCGCGACCCACATCGGAATGGCCGCCAGGAGGCTCGGCAGCGGCAGCCACACTTCGAAGGCGGCGCGCGGCACGACGAGCGGCTGGGTCTGGTAGCTCCACAGCGCGTCGGTCACCAGGCCTCTGCCCTCGACCAGGTTGCGTGCCACGCCGGCGTAGTAAGCGGTGTCCTCCGGGACCGGAAACGCGACGGTGGCGGCTGCGACCGCCCGCACGACTACCGCCAGGACGAAAACGGCGGCGGCGCTGAGCCAGGCCTCGCGCCTGCTCACGGGCCCGCCCTCGCGACTCCGAGGCAGCGCGTGTCGGACGGCGTCGTGCAGACGGGATAGACGGCCATGGCGGGCGCGGCATCGGCCGCCGGATCGCCCGACTTGGGCCCGTCGTATGGCAGGCTGAAGATCGGCGGCCCGATCCAGGCCGGCCGACCCTTCGACTCGAGCACGGGCGCCATCGCGGCCACGATCTGGCTCCGCTGCAGCACGAGCCAGCGCACGCCGTAGACCTCGGCGACATGGTGGATGACGTCGAGCGAATCCTCTGGGGTCATCACGCCGCCGCGGCCGGTGAAGTACTCGATGCCGCCCGGGTCGGCGCTCAGAACCAGGTCGGACGTGCGGCCGCCTGCGGCATCGATGGCCAGCCCGGACGAGACCAGCGCGTCGCGCTCGGAGTTCCACGACTTGCTGACCAGCACGGAGAAGGCCCCAGCGTTGAGGATCACGGTGCCCACCGCCGCGATCAGGAACATCCGTGCGGCGCGCTCCTCCTCCCAGCCGCGCCGATGGCGAGCGATCCACGTCACGACGATGACCACTCCCTCCATTCCCAGGATGAAGGTGAACGGGACCAGCGCGACGGCCGAATGTAGGAACGTCCCGTATGGCACGTGGACTGCGAACAGAAGCGCCGAAGCGCCGAAGAGCAGGGCCGCGTAGAGGAAGAACGGACCGAAGTCGATCGAACGGCGACGGGCCCAGGCGCCGACGACAGCGAACGGCATCAGAACGGCCGAGCAGGCGAGCACCGAGTAGATCTGGATCGCCGACACCAGGCCGAGCACACGGCTTGTAAGCAGCGGCCCGATCCCCTGGCCCAGGAAAGCTCCGAGCGAAGTGTCGCTGGTGACGCTGTTGAGTTGCTCGTAGGTCCGGATGAGCAGGATCCGGCCGGAGGTGGATGAAGGCGAGAAGCTCCCGAAGACAGCCAGCTGGCGCAAGTACCAGGGCGCCATCACCAGTACGAAGATCCCCAGGCAGGCGAAGGCGTATCGCCACGGGATGTTCGGACTTCGACGGCCCTTCGAACGCCAGGCTCGCCATCGATCCCATACGAACGCGAGGCCGACGGCCGCTCCCAGGAGCACTCCGTCGTTTCGAGCCAGCGTTGCCAGACCGACCATCAGGCCCGCCAGCGCGAACGAGACCCGATGGCCCCGCAGACCGCGAGCGGCGAGCCACATGGCAGCCAGGCCCAGCGGCTGGTACAGGGAGAAGTTGTCGGGCTGAGCCATGTAGATGGCGGCGGCTCCCGGGATTGCGACCGCCACGGCCGCGGCCAGAGCCACTCGGTTGCCGGCTCCGATCTCGCGAGCGATGAACCAGGTGAGCGGTGCCGCTAGCGCCCCGATGAGCAGGAACGGGATTGCCGACGCTAGCGACGTCGGACCCAGGAGCCACATCGTGGGCAGCTGCACGATCGAGGCGAGTGGCATCCAGTGGGCGTTGCTCGGAATCGGCAGCGTCGGGTTGGCGGGGATACGCCCGCCCACGTCGACGAACGACCATATGAAATCGATGTTGAAGCCGCGGCCGGCTTGCAGCTGCCGGGCCACGTCGACGTAGTAGTAGGAATCCGGGTAGGCGGCGTCGGCGTGAAGGGCGAACAGCAGCGCCCGAACGACCAGGGCAAGCCCGTAAAGGGCCATGGGAATCCGCACGGTCGCTGCAGCGTAGCATCGGCCAGGTCCCACTCCACCCGTACGAAGGACCTATTCAGCCTCCGTCGACTGAGTGACCGCTTTTCCGGTACCTCGCGCCTGGCCGCGCCCATGCTCGTAAGCCGGCGGTACGAAACGGCCAGCGCACCGATAAACTCGCGATCATGGTCTTCAGGAGCCTGGGAATCGTCCTTCCGGCGTACAACGAAGAGGCCCGGCTCGGGCCGGCGCTGGACGAGCTGGTCGGCTATCTGTGCGGCGCGCCGGAAAGTCAGCTACCGGCGCGTATCGACGTGCTCGTCGTCGACGACGGCAGCACCGATGGCACCGCCGATCTGGTTCGGGCGCGGCCCGAGTTCGTCGCGGGCGACGCGGGCAACGTCGCCGCTGCCGACCCGGCCGGCTCGGTTGCAGCAGGCAAACGCAGCCTCCCAAGCCTGCGCCTCATGACCATTTCCCACGGCGGCAAGGGCTGCGCCGTTCGAGCGGGAATGCTCGCCGCCCAAGGGGAGCTGCTGATCTTCGCGGATGCAGATATGGCGACTCCGCCGGATCAGCTCCCCAAGCTCGTCGAAGCCCTCGCGACGGCGGACATCGCCCTCGGCAGCCGCATCCAGCCCGACGGCTCCGACATGCGCGCCTCTCAGCCGCACTTCCGGCGGTTCGTCGGTCGGCTCTTCCGTTACGCTGCCCAGCTCTGGGTCACCGGCCCGATCCGCGACACGCAGTGCGGCTTCAAGGGGTTCCGGCGCGAGGCGGGGCGCGATCTGTTCGGTCGGTTGCGGATCACGAGCATCGTCTTCGACGCGGACCTGATCTACGTCGCCCGGCGTCGCGGATATCTCATCGCGGTGGTGCCCGTGGCCTGGGCGGACCGGCGCGGGTCGCGGATGAACGCTCGGCCTCGACTGGCGATGCGCGTCGCGTGGGACCTGATTCGGATCAGGTTCGTCCACGGGCGGATTCGGCGGCTGAGTGCCGAGGCGTCGATCGAGCCCACGCGTCGGCCGTGAATCGCGAGTCGTCGGCGCTTTCGTCTCCCGCCGGTCCCGCTCGCGCGTGGCCCCGGCCGGCCGATCTGTTCGTGCCCGTCGGATCGATCCTGCTGCTGGCGATGATGATCGGCCTCGTCCTCGGGACTGCCGGCAAGACCCTCGGCTACGACTACAGCTGCTATGCCGGAGCGGCGCGAAACCTGCTCGACGGCAAGCCGCTCTACGACAGCGCCTTCTCGATCGACGTGGGGACGTGCCCGGGGACCTACACGTACCCGCCTACGTTCGCGGTGGCCCTCGTTCCGTGGCTCTCTCTCGGGGGAGCGGCCGCGGGGCTGTGGTGCCTGGCAATGGCCCTGTGCTTCCTCGCCGGCGCGACCTTGCTCCCGGTCCGCCGCGACGTGCGCTGGCTGATCGTGATCCTCGCGGCGTTGAATTGGCCGCTGCTCTACGCGGTGAAGCTGGGCCAGGTGGAGCCGATCCTGTTCCTCGGGTTTGCGGCCACATGGCGCTGGATGGATAGAGCGGCGGTCGTGGGGGCGGCCACGGCGGTCGGGGCGCTGATCAAGGTTCAGCCGGGGCTGCTGGCGGTGTGGGCGGTCGCCACGGGACGGTACCGCGCCTCGGCGATCGGGATCTTGGCGACAGTGGCGCTGGCCGCGGCGGCGACCCTCGTCACGGGCCCCGGGGCCTGGTCCGCTTACGTGGACTTGCTGCGCGGCCTCGGCGGGACGCTGACGACGCCGCACAACTTCGCCCCGGGTGCGGTCGCGTACCAGGCCGGCGCCTCGCAGAGCGTGGCCGCGGTCGTGCAACTCGCCTCGGCCGGGGTAGCCGTTGTCGCGCTCCTCGCCGCGTGGCGGTTCGCCTCCCCGGTTGCGAGCCTGCAGGTCACGATCGTCGCCAGCCAGCTGGTCTCGTCGCCGCTGCGGGACCATTACGCCGTGCTCCTGCTGCTCCCTACGGCCTGGCTCGTGGCCCGCGGCCGAACCTGGGCCGTCGTCATCCCTCTCCTCGGCTGGATCTCCCTGCTCGCCGACGGCAGTAACGCCGCCTGGCTGGCGGCCGCGAGCGTGCCGCTGACTTTCTTCGGGTGTCTTGCGATCGTGCTGGTCGACGCCTTCGTAGAGCGTCGCGCGCGGCCGTCCGTCGCCGTTCCGGCTACCGCGCCAAAATGAGGTCAGTGTGAAAGCGCCAATCGACCCTTCGACCAGCCACGGCCTCGGCGTCCGGGACGCTCTCGGCCGGTTTCCCGGCCGGAATCGAGCTTCCGACTCCGCCGCGCGCGCGTCTTCGGGCCCGGCCGGCCGCCTGCTGAGCTGGCTGGCCCGACCGATCCCGCTCGGCATCGTCGTGACCATCGCCGCCGGGATCGTCTTCTGGTACACGGCCGGGTTCGACGCGGGCCGGCCCGACATCTTCTATCTCTCGAACGCATTCCTGCACGGCCAGACCGGGCTCTCCGCGCCGCTCGGCGCGAACGACGTGATCCCATGGAACGGCTACTTCTACGTCCCGTTCGCGCCGTTCCCCTCGATCTTCTTCATGCCGCTGATGGTGTTCATCTCGCCCCAGACCGCCCACCAGTACGAGCCTGTGATCAACTCGATCCTGGCCGCGATCGACGTCGGCCTGGTCTGGGCGATGGCCCGCCGGCTCGGCGTCGAGCGGCGCAGGGACCTGCTCTGGCTGGGTCTGCTGCTGGGCTTCAGCACCGCGATCTGGTGGGTCACGGTCCGGGGCGGCGTGTGGCACACGAGCCACCTGATTGCCACGATGCTCACGCTGCTGGCGCTGATCGAGACGTTCGGCCGCCGCCGGCCACTGCTCATCGGGCTGCTGCTGGGAGCGGCCTTCCTGACCCGGCCGCCGATCCTGTTCGCCGGCTTCTTCTTCGCCTACGTGCTGACGTTCGACCGGTCGATTCGAACGTCGGTCGGTCGATGGAAGATCGCTCGGGATTGGTCGTGGCTGGTCCTCGGGGTCCTGCCTTCGATCGCGTTCTTCTTCTGGTTCAATTGGGTCCGCTTCGGCTCGCCCCTCGATTCGGGCTATCTGGAAGCCACGCTGCCTCCATGGCTGGCCGCGGTCCGCGATCAGGGTCTCTTCTCGGTCGCGCATCTGCCGCAGAACTGGGACTACTTCATGCTCCACATGCCCCTGGTGATCCCGGATTTCCCGTGGATCAAACCCGATGGGCTGGGCATGTCGATCCTCATCACGAGCCCTGGGCTGCTGCTGGCCCTGCGGGCCGACTGGCGCAGCCGGTTGTCCTGGGGGCTCGCCGCCGCGTTCGTCCTGGTCATGATCCCGGTCCTGCTCTACTACGGCGGCGGCTGGCTGCAGTACGGCTTCCGATACGCGCTCGACGCGATCCCGTTCGCCGTCGCGTTGTGCGCCACGGTCCTGGCTCGGCGGCGCGCCGGCTGGTTGTGGTGGCTGGCGCTGGCTGCCGGCGTGGTCGTCAACGCCATCGGTGTCTACTGGGCGTACCAGCTCCTCTAGCCGGGACGTGAGGCCGGCCCGGCCCGGCCCGGGCCCCGGGCCCCGCGGCGGCGGGTCGCGGACGCTCGTGCGTGTGGTGATATTCTCGGGTGGTGATCGTCCCGTCCTTGCCCGACAGCGACCCTGCCTGTCTGGAGCGTCTACCCAAAAGCCCCGCCGTGGGCACTCGCCGCCTCGTCGCCCACCGCCGGGGGTTCGACTCGATCCCGGAGGAGACGTGGGACGGCCTCGTCGCACGAACGCCGTGGACCACGCCGTTCTCTCGGCATTGCGTCCAGCGCGCTTGGTGGGACGCGTACGGCGACACCGCGCACGATCAGACGCTCGTCGTTTGCGATGAATCCGATCCGTCGGAGATCGTCGCGATCGCGCCGCTCATGCATCGCCACGAGCTCGAGCCCGGCGACCTGGCGGCAAGGACGACCATTCGCCACCAGGCTGGGGCCGCGCTGAAACCTGTGCCCGAGTCCGCTACCGCGGTTTTCTTCGGCGCCTCATATCACGCCGACTATGCCACGATTCTGGCGGCGCCCGAGGACCTCGCTCCGGCCTGTGAGGCCATCGCCGCCGCCCTCGCCGCGGAGGATCCGTCGCGCTGGGACGTCGTCGACCTGCGCCGCATGCGAGCCGGAGACCCGACCGCGGACGCACTCGCCGCGGCCTTCGAGAACCAGGCCACCGACTCGTGCTGGCTGGTAACCCGCGAGCCCGAGGACGTCTGCCCGGTGCTCACTCTGCCTGCGGGCCTGGACTTCGAGGGCTACCTGGGCACGCTCGACAAGAAGGAGCGCCACGAGGTCCGTCGCAAGATTCGTCGCGCCGCGGCGGCCGGGGAGATTGCCCTGGAGCCTTCGGCCGATCCTTTGGGCGACCTCGACGCGTTCGTGGAGCTGCACCAGAAGCGTTGGGGCGCCGAAGGGCTATTCCCGCCGACTGCGGGCGGTGCGGCGAGCCGCCGCTTCTTCGCCGGCCTGTTCGAGAGTTGCGCCCCGACCGGTGTTCTGACCCTGTCCTTCCTGACGGTCGGCGGACGACGGATCGCCGCCGGAGTAACCTTCGACGACGGCAAATCCACTTACTACTACAACGCGGGCGTCGATCCGGACGCCCGAGATCTTTCTCCCGGAGTCGTCATGGTCGCCTGCTACATCCAGCGAGCTATCGAGCTCGGCCGAACTCGCCTCGACTTCCTGCGCGGCAACGAGCCCTACAAATACGAATGGGGCGCGGTGGACGAACCCATCGAACGGCTGCTGGTGCAGCGAACCGCGGAGGGTCGCTAGTTGGGCGCGCAGGAGCTGGAGCCCTGTCAGGACCCGATCGATCGAGAGCCGGCCGATGGCGGCCGAGTGCGCGTCGTCGAGGTCCTGGCGACGGGCACCAACGGCGGGGCACAGGAGCACCTCTACTCGCTCGTGACCCGCCTCGATCCGGAGTGCTACGACGTGCGCGTCGTCTCGCTGTCGCACGGCAGCAGCGTTCGCCGCCTGCAGAAGGCCGGTTTCGACGTAACCGTCATAGACGAACCCGACGATCGGCTCGCGGTCCGGGCGCTGGCAGATGAGCTGGCGCCGTTCCAGCCCGAGATCGTCCACAACCACATGTACCGGGCCGAAGTCGTCGGCACACGGGCCGCCCTGCTACTCGGAGAGAAGGGCTGCCGCCGGCCGGCGATCATCTCGACCGTCCATTCGAGCCGCGTCCGATGTATCGAGGACCGCCAGACGTTGCGCCAGCTGACGCCGCTGATGGATCGGCTGATCGTCGTGTCGAAGGCCATCGACCACAAGATTCGCGAAGAGGGTCGCGTGGGCGCGCCGATCAGCCTCATCTACAACGGCGTGGACTTGCAGCGCTACAACCACCAGCAGCCGTGCTGCACGCTCCACGAGGAGTACCACATTCCGGCCGAGGCCCAGATCGTGGGCGTGGTTGCCCGGCTCGAACCCGAGAAGGGCCACCGCACTCTGCTCGAAGCCTGGCCGCTCGTGCTCGCCGCCGTGCCCTCTGCTCGTCTCCTGATCATCGGCGAAGGTTCCGAACGCGACTCGCTCGAGGCCGAGGTCGCGTCGCTGGGAATCGATGGCCGTGTCGTCTTCACCGGCCGGCGCGAGGACGTCCCCGCCGTTACGGCGGCGCTCGACGTGGCCGTGCTGCCTTCCTATCGCGAGGCCCAGGGCCTGAGCGTCCTGGAGGCCATGGCCCTGAGCCGGCCGGTCATCGCGTCCCGCGTGGGCGGGATCCCCGAGATGATCGAGGACGGCGTCAGCGGCCTGCTCGTGGAGCCGCACGACTGCGACGCGTTGGCGGCCGGGATCATCCGGCTGCTGACCGATCACCCGCTGGCCGACATGATCGGCTACCGCGGCCACGAACTGGTCCACGACCGCTTCTGCATCGAGTTGATGGTCCAATCGATCAGCGACCTGTACGATGCGGCGGCACTCGAGCTACGCGCCTCCGAAGGGGTCGCGAGCTAGGAGACGATGTATACGGGGAGGGCGTCCGATGGCTGACAAACCTGCGGCTGGCAAGCCCGAAAGCCAGCCTCCACAGACGCCCGCTCCTCCGGCTTCGCCGACGCCCGGCCCCCCGGCCTCTCCTCCGCCAAGCAGCATTCGTCTGGACCTGTTGATGGTCGCGGGGTTCGCCATGGTCGCGGGCGGATTTGCGCTCGCTGCGGCTCAGCGCGGCGACCCGGCCTTCGCCTGGACCGGCGCCGCTCTCCTGGTGTTGGGTGGCCTGGGGGACCGGATCCAGAAGATCGTGGCCGGCAAGGACAGTTTCGAAGTCGACCTGGCCAGCCGCGTGGAGACGGTCAACAGCATGGTCAAGGCGACGCCTCCGGCGTCGACGACCGGGGCCACGGCACCGTCGGCCACGGCGCCCGCCTCGACGCACCCGGCCACGTCCTCCGGTTCGAAGGCTTCGGGTGGGCGCAAAGCCGCAGGGTCCGTGAAGGGGCTCCTGCTGCAGCAGAACGAGGGTCTGGCCGCGCTTCTCGATGAATCCGCTGCGCAATCCCCCGATCCTGCGAGCGTGGCGCTGGCGGTCACTGCCGCGGTCACCGCGAAGACCCCGACGGAATATGGCCAGCGAATGGCGGAGCTCAGCAAGCTGCTTTCCGGCCAGTGACCGATCGGCCGAGCGAGTGTCAGGAACTCAGCGCTCTCCAGTAGCGTTCGGCCGGACCGACCCCGCCCAGCTGCCCCACGCGGATCGCCCTCGACCGCACCGCGTCCACCATGGCCGCGTCGTCGCCGAACAGGCTGTCGACCTGGCTCGCGTAGACGCGGATGCCTTCGACCTTCCGCTCCACCAGCGGCCCCAGCTCGCTGTACTCCGGTGCGAGCGAAACGTCGCGCGGCATGTCCGCCAGGGCGTGGCCGGGCAGCTGATCGAGGCGCTCGAAGCCGATCCGTTGCGCGTACGGGAAGTCCTCGTAGAAGAGCAGCCGCCCCAGCAGGCCCGGGCCCACGGCCGCAGCCACGGCTCCGGGAGGCTCGCCGTGCGGCCCGCCGAGCAGAGCGATGCCCGCCGCCCTGGTGAGCTGATGGTCCACGTGATTGCCCACGCCCAGCGGGAAGTAGACGTGCCAGGGCTGGAACCGGCCGAGCTCTCGGGCCAGCGCATCGATGGGTGCCGGGTCGTCGGGCCGGGGCGTGCCCATGAGCTGAGCTTCGCCTTCGTAGCCACGGAAGACCGCGTCGGGCAGGTTCAGGTAGACGATCTGCGCCCCAACCGAGCCCGCATACCGTTCGTCCTCGTGCCGCCGCCCGGCCATGGCGGCATCTGGCGATGGCGCCGCCCCGATTGCGTCCCCGCTCGCCGCCCCGATCGCTGCGCCGCCGAAGCCCAGGGCATTGCGCTGATAGTCCGTCAGGTACGGGCTCGAACCGGCGCCGCCGAAGACGGTGACGATCACGACCATCTCGTCGCGGCTTCGAAGTCCCGCCACCAGACCGCCACACGAAAGGGCGATGTCGTCGGGGTGCGGCGAGACGAAGACGTGCGTCACGGGCCAACTATAGGGTCGGCAGCCGGCGCCCGCTAACGGTCGTCGGGCGCCCCTCCGTCAGCCGACTCGGGCCCGGACTCGGGCGCCGACTCGGGCGCCCCTCCGCCAGCCGACTCGGGCCCGGACTCGGGCGCTTCCTCGGCGCTGAACCCCTCCGCGCCCACGAGCGGCACGAAGACGCAGCCGCCAAACAGGCGCTCGTCGAAGGCATTCCCCAGTCGCATCACTCCCACCAGCTCCTGGGACCGCGGCGTACCCACCGGAACCACGAGTCGCCCTCCATCGGCGAGCTGGCTTCGCAGCGTGGCTGGCACGCTAGGGGCGGCGGCCGTGACGACGATCCCTTCGAATGGCGCGGCGGCCGGCCAGCCCAAGCTGCCGTCTCCGACCTCGATTCGAACCCCACGCAAGAGGCCAAGCTCGCTCAGCCGTGCGCGGGCGGCCTCGGCCAGGTCGGCATGGCGTTCGATCGAGACGACGTCGCAGCCGATCGCGGCCAGCACAGCCGCCTGATATCCAGACCCGGTTCCGACCTCGAGGACGTGCATCCCGGCCCGAGGTGCCAGCAACTCGGTCATGCGGGCGACGATGTACGGCTGGCTGATCGTCTGTCCCGAAGCGATCGGGAGGGCATCGTCACGATAAGCGTCGGCCTGGATTTCGGGCGGTACGAACAGCTCGCGCGGTACCGTTCTCATGGCCGCGAGCACGGTTTCGTCGCGGATGCCGCGGCGTACGAGCTGGCGTTCGACCATCTCCTCGCGCAGTCTGGCGGCTCGCTCGGGTTCCACGCGTCGAAGATACGCCAGCCGTGGCGGGCGCGGGCGATTCGGTTGGAGGCGGTCGGTCTGCCCGACCCCGGTCAGCTGGCCGTGGGCGAAGGAGACGGGCTCGGCGAGGCCGACGCGCTCGGAGAGGCCGACGCCGAAGCGGAGCTCGAGGCGGACGATGAAGCGGAGCTCGAAGCGCTTGCGGATGCCGTAGACACCGGGACGCTGAAGGAGAGCGACGCCAGCGGCGCGGTGGAGGGGGTGGGCCCGGCCGGGATATGAGTCGCGACCACAGAGCCGACCAGGATGAGGATCAGCGCCAGAGCGGCGACGAGGGCGAAGGCGGCCGAGACCCGGTCATCGATGTGGACGCGCTCGGCATGGCTCCCACGAACGGAACCGGTCGGTCGCGCGGGTTCCTCGGCCGAAGCGCCGCGCCCGAAGCGCCTGCCGCCTGTCTTCTCCTCTTTCGCGGGCTTGCCGGTCTCCTCGGTCGCCGCAGCGGCCGCCGGAGTTCCCTGCTCCTCCTCGAACTCGTCCTCCCCGGGCTCGAACTCGTCGGAAAGCGGCTCGCCGTTCTCCTGGTCGTGGTCGGTCATGCCCTCGTATCACTCCTGTGTTCGATCGGTCGATTGAGGCCCGGCCGACCGGGTTCGGCGCTTAGCGGGTGCGGGAGTCGCCATGGGCGCGGGTCCCGCATCGGTGACGGCTCCAGGCCGCACCTCTTCCGCGGCAGTTTAGCCGACGCGTCTCCTTGGCGCGCGGCGCTCGGGTGCGCAGGCGGTCAGGCTTCGCGGACAGAGCGGAAGGCGAGGCCCGAGAGGCCGGCAGCGACGGTGAGGATCCCGCAGGCCACGAGAACCGCGTGCAGCCCGAAGATCTGTGCCAGAACGCCGCTTGCGACCATTGCGATCGCGAGGACACCGTTCACTGCCGCCAGGCGGATGGCGACGACACGGCCGAGGAGCTCGCCGGGCGTGCGCTGCTGGAAGATCGTCTGGCTGGGCACAGAGAAGAACACGTTTCCGACGCCGACGAGACACGCCAGTCCCAGCACGATCGGCAGGCTGCCGGTCGCGGTCAAGGCCATCAGGGTGACGCCCATGAGCGTGAACGCCGCGATGATCGTCGGCCCCTTCGGCAGACGCGTTGCCATTCCGCCCAGCACTACGCCGCCTGCCACGAGGCCGACTCCCATCGACATCTCGAACAGGCCGTAGGCCATCGGCGCGTCGATCGAGCCGAGCGCCAGCCCGGCCACCAGCAGCGGCGAGAGAGCGGTCAGGGCGCCGAAGCCCAACTCGGCGATGGCGGCCTGGATCGTCGTGGCGAATAGCACGGTCTGGGCCCGCAGGAACCGCCAGCCTGTGGCCAGCTCGGCGCGGAGAGACGGCGCCGCCACTGCGCTGCCCGCGCCGCCCGCGCCGACCGCCGGCACGAGGCGTGGTATCGCGACCGCCGCCACGAGCACCGCCGAGGCGAGGTAGCTCGCCCCGTCCAGCCAGAACGCCAGGGCCAGCGCCGGCCCAAGGAACGCGACGAAAAGCCCGCCGAGCCCGTAGCCCACCAGGTCGCTGGCCGTGTCCGCGATGAACATCGCCGAATTCGCGGTGAGCAGGTCTTCGTCGGCCACCACCTGCGGCATTGCCGCGACGCGCGCTGGGCGGAAGAACGAGGAGACCATCGCCAGCACGAATACGAGCGCCACCACCAGCCCGATGTGGACCATCGAGGCCAGCGGAATCGTCACCACGATCGCCGCGCGGATCAGGTCGGACCCGACCATGACGCGCTTGCGATCCCACCGATCGACCAGCGCGCCGGCCACCGGGCCTACCAGGAAGGAAGGGACGGTCATCGCAGCGAAGACGAGACCCAGCGCCAGCGGCGATGAGTTGGTGGCGCGGGTCACGAGGAAGACCAACGCGACCTGGTGCACGCGATCGCCCAGCGAGCTCACTACCTGGCCCAGCCACATCGCCGAAAACGGGCCGTTGGAGGCCAGGCGAACGTAGGGGTGCCGCATCGCCCCGACGCGGACCGCGTCACCCGCGACCGCCGGCCCCGCGGCAACCGGCGCGGGCGCCCGAACGAGGGCAGCGAACACGAAGAAGGCCAGGCCCGCTCCCAACATCAGATCGCCCACCGACGCGACCGATTGAACGATCGGGATCGGGATCGGGATCACGTCGGCCAGCGGCCCGCCGTGGGCGAAGAACGCCGCATCGACCGGGCCCGCCAGAAGCGTATGGAAGCTCGAATGGACGACATTCGAGTCGAAACCGGCCGCGGCCAGGCTCGGCTTCCAGACGGGCATCCAGCCGCCGTTGACCGCGATGGCCAGGCCGTTAGCGACGGTTCCGAGAGCCGCTGCAGTCATCCCGGGCAGGCCGCGGTTCGCCAGCAGCATCGCCGCCAGCAGGACGTAGACGATCACCACGAACCACAGCCGGAGGCCGTCGGGCACCCCGCCTGCCGCCAGAGCCGCATCGAGGGCGAAGCGCCCGGCCGCCGCGATCAGCAGGATCGGCAGCCATCGCAGCCGAATGCCCAGCAGATTGTCCAGCGAGCCTCCGGCCAGCACGCCGAGGCCCAACCCCAACAGAACCCCAAAAGCCGGCAGCACTTTGGGCTAGGCCGATTCGGCGCCGGTTGGCGCGTGGCTGCGAGTCGCGACAGAGCCTGCGACCGTGCCGATGAGTGGCACGTCTCGGATCTCCGGTCGTCCCGAATCCGGTATGCCGTTCGCCCATTTGGTGCGTACGAACGCGTCCACGACTTCGGGGTCGAACTGGATGCCGCCGAACTTCCGCAACTCGGCCAGGGCTTGTTCGGGAGTGAGCGGCGTCATGCGGTACGGTCGAGCCGCGGTCATCGCTTCGAAGGCGTCAGCGACGTGGAGGATGCGGGCCAGGCGAGGTATCTCGTCCGCCACGAGCCGGTCCGGATAGCCCGAGCCGTTGAACCACTCGTGGTGGTGGCGGATGATCGGCAGCTCAGGCTCCAGACGCTTCACGGGAGCGATGATCTCCGCACCCAACACCGGGTGCGCGTTCATCGTGGTTCGCTCCTCGCGGGTGAGCCGCTCCTGCTTGAGCAGCACCGAGTCCGGCACGCCGATCTTGCCGATGTCGTGCAGGAGGCCGCCCCACTCGAGGGCCTCCAGCTCGTCGTCGGTGACCTTCATTACCTTCCCGATGTCCATGGCGATGTCCTGGACGCGGTGGCTGTGGCCGCTGGTGAACGTGTCCCGCTTGTCCACGGCCTCGGCCAAACTCCGCACAGTCTCGGTGAACATCTGCCGCACTTCAACGAATCGGCTATACGCCACCCGTGTCGTATACAGGGGCACCGCGAACAACAGCACCGCCCACCACCCAGCCCCCACATAGATCTGCGCCATCAGCCAGGCGATAGGCGCCAGAGCAAACATGTTGACGTAGGCGCCGCCGGCATCCGCACGGACCGTCGTCCAAAACTGCTGTCCTGTCCGAAGAGAGGTAAAGACGGCAGAAATGAGAGCATTAAGGGAGAAGGCAATCGCGGCAGCTATCACCGTGGCAAGGAAGTCCGCCGCAGGTACGCCCCGCCACGGGGCCGCTTGGAAGATCATGGCGCCCACGATTGCCGGGGCGGCTATCCCGCAGTGGTTTGCGACCACGCCGTACCAGGGCACGTCGCCGCGTAGCTCGCGTCTCTGGGTCGTTCCAATGAGTGCGGTCAGTCCGGCTACAACCGGGCCGCCAAGGGTCATTCCCGCGACAATCGGCGCAAAGCTGACATCGACCACGCTGCCACCCGGCATGCGCACATCAAGAGCGGAGGCAACCAGCGTCATTCCGATCCAAAAGAGGATCCCGAACGCGACGCCGATGTGATCGTCCTTAGTCGAAATGACCGATGAAACCGGCCACCACATAACAGCGCTGGCCATCAGGACGGCAGTGGCCAACGCGACGAGTGCGATCACCCCAGCTAGCCGACGATTCATCACGCCTCCTCCCTCGGCGGTGAAATCTACGTGGAGGCGTACAGCCAGGCTATGGGAGAGTGGTACTCGGTCAGAACGCCCGGTAACTCGCCCCCCCTGCCGTGGCGGCGATCAGCGCTGCCGCCACGATCAGGAAGATCGATCGGACTCGGTGAAGCACGAGGCTACCAGCTCCGGAAAGAGGTCTCAGGGAACATTCGAGTGCAACTCCTACCAACAGCAACGCGCGGTGGGTTGCACCAATGGCTTGGCTCCAGCCCAAGTGCCCTAGTTCAGCTGAAACCGCGGAGCGTCCGAGCGTTCTCATGTGACGGTTCGCGGGTGCTACCCGCACCCGACCTGTCGCACCCTAGGGAGACTGAACCACCCTGGTCAATACGTTAGGTGCCCTATCCGCCCTCGAACCAACGAATCTCCTCAGATCGACTCCAGAGGCGGCGGCTCTACCCCTAACTGCTCACGCATCACGCTGGCATAGTGGGCGTACTGCTCAGACGCCGCTGCGGTTGCCCCCATTCGTCGATACAGACGCAGCAAACACAGCTCGATCTGCTCGGCATCGGGGTCTGCCTGCAGTGCCATCTGGGCGACCGAGAGAGCCCGGTCGAACGATCCGGCTCGCGTATCGGCGATGACCGCGCGCTCGATCCGATCGAGGAAGCTCGCGTGCAGCGCGTCCCGGAATGTGGAAGCCCAGTCGTCATATATGAAGTCGACCGCGAAGCGGCCTGTATACGACTCCGCAAGCCTGGTGATCAGTTCGGGCGATGGATCCCTCCGAATAGCCGAGACCAGTTTTATGCACTCTGAGCTGCGGCTTTGCACCAGCCTGGGATCAAGCCAGATGAGGTCTGCTCGGCTGTTGAGGTAGCCCGCGCTCGAATCGCCGTCAACCTTGGGCTCGAAGACCTGACGCAAGAAGTACGACGTCTGGTTCAGGGAGTTAGCCCCTGCCTCGGGCTCCATGTCCGGCCACAGCGCTTCAATCACCTGTTCCCTGGACGCCGAGAACTGGGGGCGGGTCAGCAGGAAGGTCAACAGCGACAGCACTTTCTTGCGGACATCGGTACCCGCGATGGCTCTGTCGCCAATCCGGATCGTAACGCGGCCCAGATCCTCGACGAAGACGGGCTCGGCCAAGCGCCGGGCGAGGGCGCTGCCGGCATCGGGGATCCGCAGACTCTTTCGACCCGCGAGCTTGCGCAGCAACTTGAGGTCGTTGTCGTTTCCGACGAGGTCGAGGAGTGCGGCGCCTCTACGAAGGTCGCCGGGCCTGGCTGAGGGACTGGACAGAAGCTGTCGCAACGCCCAGCGCCATCGTTCCGGTCGAAGGATTGCCTCCTCGCGCACGATTTCCAGGGCGGCTCCGTCGAGGTCGCCTAATCGTCGTGCCACGAGCTCCGCTTGGATCGACAAATAGGCTGCGTCCTGCTTCGCTAGCAAGCGCACATGCGAAGTCAACTCTTCGTCGTTCGCCACGAGCGCTTGGGTGAGCCGCATCGTCTTCCACCAAAACCATGCCTGCTGCTGCTCAGCGAATCGCAGCCCCTCTTCGAAACCGGCTGAGAGGGCCGGGTCGGAAGCGTTAGCCGTGGCACGGATCTGGAGATCAAGGGAACGTACGGCGCTCGCGAACCCGGGAGACACCACAAGCGGGACGACTTGCGAGAGCAGGTCGAGCACACGACTACAACCGCCGTACTCTAGTTCGAGGCGGGCTGACGCGTACGTCCGGTACCAGTCGTCAAGTCCTGGCGGGACTTCACGGACGGTACCGCGTAGGAATGCCAGACCCTTCGCCGGGTCGCCGTACATCGCCTGCAGTTCTGCGGCTTCAACGATTGTGTCGGGCTCGACCCAGCTCGTAGCGTCGCCAAGCGCGACGCTCACATGCTCCAATGAGTCGGCCCATCGGCCTAGATGAGCCAGGGCCCTGGCCGCATTGAGATGAGCGGCTGCGATGTCGCCGCTATTACCGGAGGACTTAAGCAAACAGAGGGCTGCTTCGCCGGCTGTGACGGCGGCCTCGATGTTTCCTCGGCTGCCCTCCGCGGAGCAAAGGTTCAGAAGACTGATGCCTTCGTAGCGGTGGTGGTTTCGCATCTGACTTAGTCGAGCCGCCTCTGCGAGCGCGTCGCACAACCTGTCGAGGCTCCCGGAATCTGACGCGTCACTCATGAACTCGGCTGCTCGCGCTATCGCTGCCAGCTCGAGGTCTCCGGACGCGGCGAGTTCGGATCGAGCTCTGGCGTGCATGGCCCGATTATTGCCATAGATCCCCAAGTGGAGCCTGTTCAGGGCGCGACCTATGTTGAGCGAGGGGCTGTCCAGGGCCATACTCGATGCGGCTTCTTCGGCTCGGCGTGCCATCAATTCGGCCTCTTCGTAGCGGCCGGCGCCGGCAAGCTGGCGGGTGCGAATGATGTCGAGCCAGGGGCTCTGAGACGAGTCCGGCAACCTCGCCATCAACTCTTCGGCGGCGGCGAAGTCGCCCGTACCGATGATGGTCGGCAACGCTGCGCAGACCACCCGGCGAACTTCGTCCTCGTCTCCAGCTGCAGCCCAATGACGAGCCGCGAGACGCCACGATCGGGCCTCGAGCGCAGATGCCAGATGGCGGTGAAGGTCGACAATTCCTGCCGGTCCAACTTCGGCATCGAGGCGCGCCAGCAGGAAGTCGCGGACCAGGGGATGAGGCCGCCACGAACCGGCTGCCCCCACCCCTCTGGTCAGCAGGCCGATTCGTTGAGCTTCGCCAAGGAGCCGCTTCGCGTGGACCGGTGAGACTGCCGCGGCCGCTGCCGCCGTCTCGGCGTCGATTTCCTCGAGGAGTGCCACCCGCATCAGGAAGTCCCGCAGATCGGCATCCAGATCGCCGACGACCTCTTCCGCGAGGAAGTCGTACAGGTCGCCTTCGGCGCCGGTCAGCGAATGCACGAACGTGCGGACTTGAGCCTTCGATAGGCCTTCGACGGCCGCCTTGACCAACTGCAGCGAAGCGGCCCAGCCTTCGGTGCGAGCCTGGACTTCGTGCAAGACGTCCGGTTCGAGGGGGTGGCGGTAGGACTCCCGGAAGAGCCTGCTTGTCTCGGCCTCGTCGAACCTGAGCTCCTCGCGGCCCAACTCGGCCAGCTCGCCGTGGGCACGCAGGGCCGCTACCGACAGGCTGGGAGTTCGCCGCCCGATGAGGATCAGGCTCAAGCCCGCCGGACTACGGGAGATCAGCCGCTCCACCACGGCGCCGATCGCCTCCACCGTGGCCGCAACGTGGAAGTCGTCGAGGACGAGCGCGGAAGGCACCTCGCCGAGGCAATCGATCTCTTCCAGCAGCGTCCGGAGGATCAAGCCCTCGTGGGGCTCGGTCGCCGTGTCCGAGAGAAGCGCCGCGGAACGCCCCAGGAGTCTCGTGTCGACAGCCTGGCATGTGGCCACGACGTACCTCAGAAACACCAGCCCGTCCGTATCGTCCTCGTCGAGCCGGTACCAAAACGTTCGGATTCGCGAGCTGCGGAGGAAATCCGCCACGAGCGTGGTCTTGCCGAAGCCGGCCTCGGCGACGACGTACGTGACTCGACGGCGGGTCCCGGAGGCCAGGCAATCGAACAGACGCTGTCGTCGGAGTGTCTCTTCGGGCAGCAGCGGCCGCTGAATCTTGCCCGGGCGTAGCGGGAATCCGGGCCGCACGCGCGCGCCAGTGGCCAGGTTGCCGAATTCTGGCTCGACGGACACCAGAAACTCCTCCATCCCCGCTTACCGCTCCCCAGTCGGCGGTGCGTAGGATAGAAAGTCGAGCGGCCGGGTGTCAATTGGATTGGCGGCGGATGGACCGGCGGCGGACGTTTGCATTGGCGGATCTTGCCCGCCGCGGATCACCGCGCGCTTATCTGGGGATTTGGGGGCGGTTCAGCGCCGCTTCACCGCGGCTTCAGGCGGGACCGCGGCGCCCCGCTACTCCTCGTATTCGAAGCCGATCTTGAGATGGACGCGGTACTCGACGATCTCGCCGCCCTCGACGCGGGCGGTGGACTGGATCACCTCCACCGATCGGATGTTGCGAACCGTCTTGGAGGCGATGGCGACGGCCTGGCGGGCAGCGTCGCTCCACGAGCGCGGGCTGACGCCTACCATCTCACGGATGATGATCACGCCCATCGAACTCCTCCGCTGGCGGGCGGGCCCTGCCGCCCTGTTGCCCGAAGTGTAGGCGCACGAAGCGCCGGCCCATGATCGTTCGTCGTAGACGGCGCGTGCTGGAGGCACCGTCGGCGCCCCGCGACGCCGTGCGATCTGCGAGCATGGCGAACATGAGGGGCAGAGGGCTGGAATTCTCCGAACGCACGTGGTTGGTCGTGGTGGCGGTCCTGTTCCTCGGGGCCGTCCTTGGCTCGTGCTCGTTCGGGGGCTCGCCGACCGCGGGCCCTTCCGTCTCGGGCAGCCATTCGGCGACGACCACGCCGTTGGCCACGATCGTGCCGTCGGCGTCGCCAACGTCCACGGGGACCGAAACGGCTTCGCCGACGGAGACGGCCTCGCCCACGCCGACCCCGATGCCCACTCCGGGCAAAGGGCACTTCAGCCTCACGGGCTCGCTGGTGGTTGGCCGGTTGGGGCACACCGCGACCCTGCTCCAGGACGGCCGCGTGCTGGTGGTCGGCGGCAGCATGGGCCTGAATGGGCCCGCCGCCACGGCCGAGTTGTACGACCCAAAGACCGGGCGTTTCACTCTGACGGGACCATTGCCTGAGCCTCATGGGGGCCACACGGCGACCCTGCTCGCCGACGGCAAGGTGCTGATCGTCGGAAGCGTCAGCTCCACGGTCACAGGTCTTGCGTCGGCCAAGATCTACGATCCCGCGACCGGCCGCTTCAGCCCGACCGGATCGATGGCGCACGATCGCTCCGAGCATACGGCCACCCTGCTGAAGAACGGCCGCGTTCTCGTCGCGGGAGGGAACGACAGCTCGGGGACGGCGCTCGCGTCGGCCGAGATCTACGACCCGGCCACGGGCCGCTTCAGCCGCACCGGCTCGATGGGGCAGGCTCGTACCGACTTCACCGCGAATCGGCTCCAGGACGGGCAGGTCCTGGTGGCCGGGGGTTTCGTGACGACGGATGAGCCGCTGACCTCGGCCGAACTCTACGACCCGGCCACGGGCCGCTTCAGCGCCACCGGGTCGATGTCTCAGGCTCGATACGGTGCCACCGCCACTCTTCTGCGCGACGGCCGGGTCATGGTGGTGGGAGGGAACGAAGGCTCCCCCGGCAACTATGCGGCCATCGATGCAGTCGAACTGTACGACCCGGCGTCGCGCAGCTTCGTCCAAGGAGCCCGGACGATGGTCCCGCGCGAAAGCCACACCGAGACGCTGTTGTCTGACGGTCGAGTCCTGGTGGCCGGCGGAACCAACTATTCGGGTGAAGCGATTACGTCGAGCGAGGTGTTCGATCCTGGTACGGGCGGCTTCGTACGATCCGGCGAGCTAACGCACGCCAACTCCGCGAATGCATCGGCGACCCTGCTGCCCGACGGCCGCGTCCTCCTCGCCGGCGGCTCGGCGGGCGAGTCTGGTGTACGCGCCACCGCCGAACTTTGGGTGCCCTAGCCGGCCTCTAGACCGCCTCGGCGTAGCGCTCGGCGGCGTAGCTGACGAAGCGGGTCTGGGTCTTGCGGAACCAGAGCTTGACCTCGCCGGTGGGGCCGTTGCGGTGCTTGGCCAGGCGCAGGTTGATGACCTCGCCGTCCTGGTCGTCGCCCTCGGCGGCCTTCTCCTTCTCGCGCCACAGGAACAGGACCAGGTCCGCGTCCTGCTCGATGGCGCCGGACTCGCGCAGGTCGGACAGGCGCGGTTCGCGCGACTCGCGCATCTCCGGCTGGCGCGAGAGCTGGGAGAGCGCGATGACAGGCACCTTGAGCTCGCGAGCGAGGGCCTTGAGGCCGCGGCTGATCTCGGACACTTCCTGGACGCGGTTGGCGTCGCGGCTGGTCGTGCTCGACTGCATGAGCTGCAGGTAATCGATGATCAAAAGGTCCAGCCCATGCTCGGCCTGGAGCCTTCGAGCCTTTGTTCGAAGCTCCATCGTGCTGATCGAAGGCGTGTCGTCGATATACATCGGCGCGTCCGAAAGGGCCTGCATGGCCGGCGCGATTCGCGCGAAGTCCAACTCCTCGAGATAGCCCGAGCGCATCCGCTGCGAATCGATCGAGGCGACGCTCGACAGCAGGCGCTGGACCAGCTGGTCCTTGCTCATCTCCAGGCTGAAGACGCCGACCGTCTTGCCCTCGCGCACCGACGCGTGTTCGGCGATGTTGAGCGCGAGGCTCGTCTTGCCGACGCTGGGGCGGGCGGCGATCACGACCAGGTCGCTCGCCTGGAAGCCGGTAGTCAGCTGGTCGAGGTCCGGAAAGCCCGTGGGGATGCCGACGATCTCGCCGCGGTGGGCGTGCAGGTAGTCGAGTCGGTCGTAGGCGTTGTGGAGGAGCGTTCGAAGGGGGCTGAAGCTGTCGCCCGCGCGGCGTTGGCTGACCGAGAACAGCTCGGCCTCGGCCCGGTCGATGGCTTCCTGGATGTCCGCGCCGTCCTCGTATCCGATGGCCGCGATCTTGCCCGCGGCCCCGATGAGCCGCCGCAGCAGCGCCTTGCGCTCGACGATGCGCCCGTACTGGGCGACGTGAACGGCGGTGGGCGTGTCGTTGCCGAGAGTCGAGAGGTAGCTCGCGCCGCCGATCGTCTCCAGCTCGCCGCCGCGCTCGAGAGCCTCGGCGACCGTGACGACGTCGATCGGCTCGCGGTGCTCGAAAAGCTCCAGCATCGCGGCGAAAATGCGGCCGTGGGCCTGGCGGTAGAAATCCTCGGGATGGAGGAAGTCGGCCACCTCGATGATCGCGTCGCGATCTATCAGGATCGAACCGAGCACGGCCTGCTCGGAGTCCATGTTCTGGGGCGGTAGTCGGTCGATCACGGGCTGGCAGGCTCCCCCGGGGCGGTTACGGTGCTGTCAGTTGCGATTGTGACCGGCCGAACCCTTGAACCCTGAACCAACCGGACATCCGGCCGGCCCGGCCGTGCACCAATTCGGTGTGGTGTTGGCGGACTGTGGACATCTTTCTGTGGAGAACGTCCAGCCTCCGAGCCGATCTCGCACTCCCGACGGCCAAGGCCGAGGCGCCCGTCCGAGTACCGGAGCGAGCGCACTTGAAGGTGCGTGAGCGAGGTACGCCGGCGGCAACGAAGGCACTTGCTCGCACTCCCGACGGCCAAGGCCGAGGCGCCGGTCCGAGTACCGGAGCGAGCGCACTTGAAGGTGCGTGAGCGAGGAACGCCGGCGGCAACGAAGGCATTGGCCGTCGGCTTCAGTCCAGGCGGCGAATGACCCCGACTAGCTTGCCCTGGATGCGTACGTCCGAGTAGAACATCGGCGGGTACTGGGTGTTCGCCGGCTGCAGGCGGATGCGGCCAGCCTCCTTGAAGAACTGCTTGAGCGTCACGGAGTTCTCTTCGACCTGGGCGACCACGATGTCCCCGTCGCGAGCGGTCTGCTGCGGGCGAATAAGGACGAAGTCGCCGTCCTGGATATGGGCATCGATCATGGAATCGCCCCGGACCCGAAGGACGTATGCGTCGCCGCTCGGGGCGAGCAGATCGGGTACGGCCATGGTCTCGGATGCGTCCTGGTAAGCCTCGATCGGGCCGCCGGCGGCAATCTCGCCGACGATCGGCAGGACGTGCGCCTCCGACGCGGTTGCCTGAGGTACGAGCTCGCCCGTCAGGCCCATTCGCAATGCGGCCAGCGGCGTGAGACGAAGGGCGCGCGACTGGGAAGCCCCACGCTCCAGATAGCCCTCGCGCTCGAGCATCATCAGGTGGTGGTGAACGGCCGACGTGGAAGCCAGATCCACGGCAAGCGCAATCTCGCGTACGGACGGCGGATAGCCGCGCGTCCGAAGCGTGGCGGCGATGAAGTCCAGAATCCTCTGTTTCCGATCGGCGTCGTGCTTGGTCACCGGCGCCTCCTTCCAATCGGAGGGTACAGAACGTCCGTTCGATTGTCAAGCCCGCCGGGGCTCGTCTGCGGATGGACCGGAGCGTGGGAATCGAGTCCGGTTCGTGGGTGGTTCGCAGCCATGGTTCTAGGATCGGGCGGAGAGGAGCACCGAGCCATGCGACCGCACCGCGCACTCGCCGTCGTCGTCACGGTCGCGTTCGTTGTCGCCGGTTGCGGGGGATCGAGCGGCATCCCGAGTGCCACTTCGCGAGGCCCCACCGGCTCGGCGCAAGCCAGGGCCACTCCGACGGCGACCGCGATGCCCGCGCCGCTTTCGACGCCGCCGCCGACGCCGACTTCGCCGCTTACCGGCACGCCCCAGCCCACGGGCCCGCTGTACGCCGTCGGCGACGACAGCAAGCACCAGATAGAGGTTCCGGCCGGCCTTACCGGCATCGTCGCGATTTCGGCCGGTGGCTATCACAGTCTCGCGTTGCGGAGCGACCGGACGCTCGTCGCCTGGGGTGCCGACGATTACGGGCAGAACCGCGTCCCGGCCGGCCTAGCGGACGTCGTGGCGATTTCGGCCGGCGGCTACCACAGCCTCGCGCTGCGGAGAGACGGCACGGTCGTCGCGTGGGGCTACGACGTGCAGGGCGAGATCGACGTCCCGGCGCGTTTGTCGGGTGTGAGGGCGATCTCGGCCGGCTGGTTCCACAGTCTGGAGCTGGCTAACTAGCGGAATAGAGCCGCGGCTAGGGGCAGCGCCGCTACGTGGCGCGCTTCGCGTTGACGCCAGCTATATACTGGGTGTATAGTCCGCCGCCATGAGCGTACCGCACGCCTTGCTCGGGCTTCTCGAGCAGCAACCGCACCATGGCTACGACCTGAAACGGCTCTTCGATTCGTACTTCGCGCCCGATCGGCCGCTGGCTTACGCGCAGGTCTATTCGACCCTTGGACGCCTCGAGCAGCGCGGGCAGGTACGACTCGAGGCGGTCGAACGGGCCGAAGGGCCCGATCGGCGCCGGTTCGCGATCACCGACGACGGCCGGACCGAGCTGGGGCGCTGGCTGCTCGAGCCGCTTGCCCCGGAGCCGCATCTGCAGGCCGCGCTCTACGCCAAGGTCGTGCTCGCGATCCTGTCGGGCCGACCGGTCGATCCGATCGTCGACGCCGAGCGCCACGCGCATCTCGAGCGGATGCGCGAGCTCACCGCCATCAGGCGCGACGGCTCGCTCCAAATCGCACTGCTCGCCGACTACTGCCTCTTCCATCTGGAGGCCGACCTGCGCTGGTTGGACGTCACGGCCGCGCGCATCGGAGACCTCCGCCGTCAGATCCTGAGAGTCTCGGAGAAACGATGACCGCTCGAACGGGGGTATCTCTCGCGACCGACCGACCCGAGCCGGACGCCCTTGGGCGGGTCGAGCCGGGCGGTGGGCCTCCGCCCGTGGTGATCTCGGCAGCCGGCCTGGTCAAGCGATTCGGCCAGACGGAGGCCCTGCGCGGCATCGACTTCAGCCTCGCCCGGGGCGAGATCGTCGCGGTAATGGGCCCAAGCGGCTCGGGCAAGTCGACCCTGCTGCACTGCATGGCCGGCATCCTCGCTCCCGACGCCGGCACGGTCACCTTCGAGGGACGGCAAATCGAGCGTCTGAGCGAGGGCGAACGAACCCGACTCCGGCGCACGGCCTTCGGCTTTGTCTTCCAATTCGGCCAGCTCGTGCCCGAACTCTCGGCGCTCGAGAATGTGGCGCTCCCGCTGCTGCTCAACAACGTCAAGCGTTCGGTCGCCGAGGCGGCGGCGGCGGTCTGGTTCCCGCGCCTGGGCCTCGAGGGCATGGAGCGACGCCGTCCCGGCGACATGTCCGGCGGCCAGGCGCAGCGCGTCGCCGTCGCCCGAGCCCTGGTCGCCGAGCCGGCGGTCGTCTTTGCCGACGAGCCCACAGGCTCTCTCGACACGATCGCCGGGGAGCAGGTGATGGAGCTGCTGACCGCCGCCGCCGCCGAGCAGAACACGAGCGTCCTGCTGGTGACCCACGAGGCCCGCGTGGCGGCCTACGCCCAGCGTGAGATCGTCGTCCGCGATGGGCGAGTCAGCGGTGCCGCTCGGTGATCCGCCTGGGACTTCGGCTTGCTCTCTCAGACGGCCGCCGATCCGCGATTTCCGTGGCGCTCACCGCCGCGGCTGTGGCCATCGGAACCGCGATCCTCCTGTTTGCGGTCTCCTTCCAGCCAGCGCTCGCCGCCAGGGACCTGCGCCAGGCATGGCGCCAGCCGCAGTGGCTCGTCGGAGCGCAGCCCCGACTCCTCATGGCGGCCTTCGAGGACCGTTACGCCGGCCAGCCGTTCGTGCGCATATTCATCGCGCCGCTCACAGCCGACGCCCCGACCCCGCCTGGCATGACGCAGCTTCCGGGCCCGGGCCAGGCGTACGTCTCGCCGGCACTTGCGGAATTGCTGGCCCACACCCCGGCCGACGAGCTTGCGCCCCGGGTCGGTCGCGTCGTCGGGACGATCGGGCCGGAAGGGCTCCGCTCGCCCCAGGAGCTCGTCGCCGTGATCGGCTCGGACCGCAGCTCGTTGGAAGGGAAGGGCGCCGCGCCCGTGGCCTCGTTCCGCGTCGACTCGCTGCCGCCGGACTTGCCGCCGATCGCGATCCTCATTCTCGTTCTCGCAATTGTCGGGGCGCTGGTGCCCGTTGCAGTATTCGTTGCCACCGCCACGCGCATGGCCGCCGCGCGGCGTGAACAGCGGCTGGCCGCTCTGCGCCTCGTGGGCGCGACACCCGCCCAGGTAGCGTGGCTGGCGATGGTGGAGGCGCTGCTCTACACCGTCATTGGCGCACCGTTGGGCGTGGCCCTGTTCTTCCTGGTGCGTCCATGGGTGGCCCTGATCCCACTCGACGGTGCCACGTGGTGGCCGGACTCGATCCAGCCGCCGCTGCTCCAGGAAGTGGCCCTGCTGATTTCCGTCCAGGTGGTGGGGGCCGCCGCAGCTCTGGTCGGGATGCGCCGCCTCTCGGTCTCGCCGCTCGGCGTTCAGCGACGACAGGCGCCACCGCAGCCGAGCGCGCTGCGAATCGTCCCGAGTCTGGCCGGTGTCGCGGTCCTCCTCGCCGGGATCGTGGCCTACCGCAGCAACATCGCCTCGCCGGGATCTCTGGCCGTGCTCGGGGCGTCGTTCGCGGCGATCATCGCCGGCATCGTCTTCGCGGGTCCGTGGCTGACATTCGTTGTCGGCCGCGTCCTCGGTCGGATTGCGCGCGGCCCGGCTGCGCTCCTGGCGGCTCGACGCCTCGCCGACGACCCGCGCGGATCGTTCGGCGCGATCGCGGGCGTAATCATGGCGGTCTTCGTGGCCAGCGCTTTCTTCTCGCTGATGGGCTACGCCCGGGCGGCATCGCTCAGTCCCGAGGCCCCGATGCGTCCCGGCGTGGTCATGACGGCGACCGTCCTTACGTCGTCCGGCGGGCACGGGTCGGGTGACGTTCTGACCGCTCGATTGACCGGCTTGGCCGGCGTGCGTTCAGTTCTTCCGGTTCGCGAGGTCGTCCTCACCGAGGGCGCGGACGTCGTCCTATACGCTTGGATCGTCCGATGCGACCAGCTCTTTGACGGAGTCGATGCCGGCGCCCTGCAGCTGCCCGGTGCTCAGTGCGGCGGTGCGTCCGTCCACACCTTATCCGCTGCCGCCAGGGTCGCCGGCTCCACCTTCACGGTCTCGCCCGCGATCACCAGCGACACGCCATCCGACTCAGGCGCTCGGCCTTCGGCTCAGCTCCAGATCGAGTCCGGCCAGGTTCAATCGCTCGTTGTCGGATCGACGGACCGCATCCGCGGCTTGCCAGACCTCCTGATCGATCCGGGCGTTCTCGGCACCGCGGCCGATCGATTCCCGATCACGGTGCTCTTCGTCAATACCGACGGCACGGCTGCCGCTGCGGAGCGAGTCCGCGCCGCTATCCAGGGTTACGAGCCGCTTGTGCCGGTATATCTCGCCGACGATCCTATGGAGCAGGTGCCGCAATACGCCGAGGTGGGCCGCATCGTCGGCCTCGGCTTGATCGGTTCGCTGGCTCTGGCAGGCTGCAGCCTTGCGGTGGCCACGATCACCGGTCTGCTCGGGCGGCGCCGCCAGTTCGCGCTCCTGCGAGCCGCCGGGATGCCCATCTCGCGGCTCCGAGTGCTGGTGCTTCTTCAGGCAGGCGTGCCACTCATCGCCGTCTCCGCCGCCAGCTCCCTGCTGGGTGTGGTCGTGGCTCAGGGCGTCCTGCGAGTAGCCTACGTCGGTGCGGTGCCGCTCCCCGACGCCTCGCTGCTGGCCGTGTTGGGTGCGAGCCTGGCGGTGGCCATGGGCGTGGTCGCGGCCACCTTGCCCGCGGCAGATCGGCTGACGCGGCCGCAGTCGCTCAGGAGTGAATAGCGTAAGCCGGCACGCGCCCCCCGGTATGACTCCGGTCTGAGCACTCGAGACTCGTTGTGGCGGGTCGCGCCTGATAACATCTGCAGTTCCCGGAACGGCCCGGATCTGATGGGCTGCCCTCCATAGGCCGTGAGGCCGGGCACAGCCGAGGAAAGGCGAACACGATTTCGATGTCGAAGGTCAAGCGGCGCCGCCGCAGGGGCGGCCTATTGCGGGCTCTCCGATGGCTTGCCTTCGTGCCCGTGGCCAGCCGCGTCCCGATGTACGCTCGGCTGGTCTGGTCGCTGGTCCTCGACGAGCGCGTGCCGGCGAGCCGCAAGGCGGTGCTGGTCGGCGCGGCCGGCTACGTGCTGCTGGGTCGGGACTTGATCCCGGACGAGATCCCGATCCTGGGTGGGCTCGACGACCTGGCGGTCGTGGTTCTGGCGATCGAAGTCTTCTTCGACGGCATCGAGGACGACCTGCTCGAGGAGAAGCTCGACGAGCTTTGCATCGACCAGGAAGCCTTCCGGCGCGACATCGACCAGGTGCGCCGCCTTACGCCCGCGCCGGTTCGGCGCATCATCCGCAGGCTGCCCGACGCGATCGACGCGGCGGGGCAGCTCATCAGCAGAAGCAAGATCGGGCCGCGGGTTCGATCGTGGATCGTCAAGGAGGAATCGTTCGCGTGAAGGTCATTCTGATCGCCGACGTCGATAAGCTCGGCAAGAGCGGCGAGATGAAGGATGTCGCCGACGGTTACGCCCGCAACTTCCTGGTCGCCCGGAAGCTCGCCGTGCCGGCCGCCGGAGGCGCATTCCGCGCCTGGCAGCACGACATCGCCAGCCGCGAGGAGAAGCGCCAGCGCGAGCGCGAGGATGCCGAGATTGCGGCTACTCGCATCGGCAGCACGACTCTCACCATGGGTGTGAAGGTTGGCGAAGGCGGCAAGCTTTACGGCTCGATCACCGCCAAAGACATTGCCGACGCGCTCGGTCGCCGCGGCATCGTCGTAGACCGGCACAAGGTGGATCTGCCCGATCCGCTGAAGTCGCTCGGGACGTACAAGGTGGCGATCAAAGTCTTCGCGGGGATGACGCCGGAAGTCACGATCGTCGTCGAACCTAAGGGATAGCCGCCAAGGGGGCGGCCGTTCGGGCGGGCCTGGGCGTCGTTGCCGGCTGCGCTCCTCGCTCACAGGCCTTTGGGCCTGCTCGCTCCGGTGCTCGATCGCGCCTCGCCCAGACCTCGCCGGAACGGCCGCTTCTGGTTTGGGCGGCTCCTGGCGTCGTTGCCGGCTGGGCCGCCTGACTTCGCCGAGCCCTGTTGCGGGAGCTCTCGCCGTTTCTCGCCGCGCGCGGCCCGGGATAGCACCTCGCCCCATATCGGGATTTCCCGCCATTTTTCTCTGCGCCCGGGATGCTACCGTTCCCGATGACAGGGACCGTCGAGAAGGGGAGCTGGGGATGGGGATCGATGCAGGGGCGTTCGCGCCGCTAGCCGCTTATGGCTTGAGCAAACGATTCAAGCGGAAGGTCGCGCTCGACCAGGTCGACCTGTCGGTGCCGGCAGGCAGTGTGACCGCTCTCGTTGGGCCAAACGGTGCCGGCAAGACCACGCTCCTGCGGGTCTGCATGGCTTTCGAGCGGCCGAATGCGGGCCACGTCGAAGTGGACGGCGTGGACCCGTGGAAGCATCGAAGTGCTGCTCTCCGACGCGTCGGGTACGTGCCACAGACTCCGGCCGTGTACCGCGGCCTCACCGTCGAGGATCACCTGGCGATGGCTCGCAGCCTCCATCCGGGCTTCGATGTCGACTACGCCAGACGGCGCCTCGACCAGCTTGCCATCCCGCTCGATCAGCGCGCCGACACGCTGTCCGGCGGCCAGGGCGCGCAGCTCGGGCTCGCCATTGCGCTGGGGACGCGGGCCAAGATCCTGCTGCTCGACGAGCCGCTCGCAAATCTTGATCCCCTGGCGCGCCGCGAGTTCATCCAGGTTCTGCGCGACGCGATCCGATCGGACGGATCGACCGCCGTCCTCTCGTCTCACATCGTCACCGACGTCGAGGAAGCCTGCGACCGGCTGACGATCCTGGGCGGCGGCAAGGTTCTGCTCGATTGCCCGCTCGAAACCGCTCGAAAGGCTCACCGGCTGACCGACTCCGACTCGCCGCCCCCGGGAGCGACGGCCGTTGGCTCGTTCGCCGGAAAGGGCACGAAACGGCTGACGCTGTGGCGGCTGCCTGAGGGCGAGCCTGCCGACGCAGGCGCGGAAGTGGGTGCCGACTCGGGCGACAACGCCAGCCTCGAAGACGTCGTTCTCGGCTACCTTGCCGCGGGGCGAGGCACCTTCGGCCTGCAGCTCAACTGAGGGGGACGCGATGCTCACCAGAATTCGCTTGACCCTCAAGCAGCATCGATTCGAGACGATCGCGATTGTCGTCGTCTCACTTGGGGTCGCCGTTGCGGCCCTGATCGAGGCCTACAGGATCAGTTCGTTGGGCGTGCCCCTCTCATGCTTCAGCGGCACATATGACTACTCGGGGAACGGCCCTGGGATCTACTCGGCCGGCGCGCACTGCCAGCTGCTCATGGATTCGTTCTCCGGCCTCCAGGGCAGCCTGGATATGAACATGGTCCGACTGCTACTCGTGCTGGTGCCGCTGCTCGCGGGGATCGTCCTTGGCGCCCCGCTCGTCGCTCGTGAGCTCGAGCAGGGGACGGCCCCGCTTTCCTGGGCTCTTTCGGGCTCGCGCCGCCGCTGGCTCCTGGGGAAGGTGCTGGCGGGGGTCGTGCTGCTCGTGCCCACGATGCTGGCTGTGGGCCTGGCCGCCGACGTGCTCGAGGGCGCTCTCGACCCCGGAGTCAACATAAACGCCGTGTTCCAGAACTACCTGAGTCGCGGGTTCATCGACGTCTTCTGGGCGCTCGCCGCGTTCTCCGGGACCTTCGCGCTTGGGACGCTCTTCGGCCGGACGATGCCGGCTTTGATCCTCGCGCTGATTGTCTGCTTCTTCGTCAGGGTGACGTGGGAACCCGGCATGGCTCGGATCGTCCTGGCACCGATGGCCGTCGAGCAGACCGGCTCGAACCAGCAGTTCGGGCCGATGTACTTCGGGCCCGGCGGAGGCGTCGTGATTGCGCCGATCTTTTCGGCTGAGCCGAGCGGATCGCCTGGGCCGAGCGGGTCGAGTGCGTCGCCCGACCCTGGTGCGTCGCCAAAGGCGAGCGGGTCGCCTGCGCCGGGCGACTCGGGTAACCAGGTCACGGCCTTCACGCCGTATTGGGTGCAGATCGACCTCGACTCATATACGCGGGTGTTCCTGGACGGCAAGCCTTACCAGGGGGACCCTTACTCCCTGGGTGGCTACAACGTGCAGTTCGATGCGAACGGCAACCCGATCCCGCCGGACCCCTCGACGGTACCCCAGTGGATCCGTTACTCGATCCCCGGATCTCAGTATTGGCTCGTCGTCGCCATCGAGTCGGGGCTGCTGCTGCTCGGGTCGCTGCTCTTCGCCGCCGTTGCGCTGGTCTGGGTCGACAGGCGCCGTCCCTACTGACGCCCCCGGCTCACGGGTTGCAGGACGCCGATCCGCTGTCCGTGAAGGAACCAACCGCCGGCACGAAGGTCCAGCTGTAGCTCGACGCGTGCAGCGTCAACTCCAGGACGCCGAACGAATTGGTGTTCGTCACGACGCTGTTCGCGGCCAAGTCCGCGATAGACGTGTGGTTGGCGCCGCCCGTGCCCACCGTTATCTCGCGAATTCCGTTGACCGGATCCGCGACGCCGGCCGGCGTTTGGGGCGCGAAACGCTCGTAGATGTGGTCGTGGCCGTCGAGGATCAGATCGGTATGCGCGGCGTACAGCTGCTGCCAGAGCTTGAGCGTGTTCGAGCTCGCCCTACCGCCCGAGCTGAACAGCGGGATGTGCCAGTAGGCCAGCGTGCAGACGCTCTTGCTCGCGGCGAGATCGGCGGCGAGCCACTTGCCCTGCGGCGACGTAGGGCCGCATCCTCCGGCCTGGGTGCAGTTCGAGTTGAGAGCGATCAGATGCCAGGCCCCGACATTGAAACTGTAGTAGCCCTGCGATGCCGAGCCGGCGGCCGAGCCGAAGTACTGGAAGTAGCCGGCCGCATTCGCAGTCGGGCTGCAGTCCGTGCCGCCCAACGTCAGGTATTCGTGATTGCCGACGACCGGGTGGGTGATCGATTTGACCCGTCCCCAGCTCAGGTCGTACGAGTGCTGGAACGCGGCGAAGCCGCCGCAGTTGTACTGGGTGTCGCCGAGGGCCAGCACGGCGCTGAAGTGACCCGCCACCAGCAGATTGGAGACAGCTAGCTCCCGGCAAGTCGTGCCGACTCCTTGGCCACCGTTGAACCGCGAATTAGACGGGTCGCAGGCAATGTCGCCCGCGGCGGCGACCACCGGATCTGCGGCCGCTGCGGCCGGCTGGACCATGGCTGCCGAGGCGGTCTGCAGCGCAACGATCAAGACTCCCACAAGAAGGACTCGGGACCGTCTGGACGGCGTCCCTGGCGCGCGGCCGACCATTGGGTGGCCTCTCTTCCAAATGGCGTGGCGCTCAGGGCACGTCGCCGCTGGCGACTGGGGCGTTGGGGAAGTGATCTGATGCGGCCATTTCATCGCGAGTGGTGGCTGGACGCACCTGAATCGAAGAACGTCGCGGCTGGCGGGCGCCGCGCCTCGTCAGTCGGGCCGGAGCCCCTCGCCATCCGCGCTCGGTCGCTGCATCATTTCGGCATGACCGGCGGGCGCCTCACCATCATCCATGTCGACCTCGACGCGTTCTTCGCGGCGGTGGAACAGCGCGACCATCCTGAGTTGCGCGGCAAGCCGGTGATCGTCGGCGGGGACCCCGGGTCCCGTGGCGTGGTCAGCACGTGCAGCTACGAGGCCCGCAAGTTCGGCGTCCATTCGGCGATGCCGCTCACGACGGCGCTCCGGCTCTGCCCCGACGGCATCTTCGTGCCGGTGGATGGGGCCAAATACCAGCGCGTCAGCCGCGAGGTCATGGCCGTGCTGCGCCACTACACGCCGGCGGTCGAGCAGGTTTCGATCGACGAAGCGTTCCTGGACGTGGCCGGCTCGGAGGCGCTTTTCGGGCCTGCGCCGGAGATCGCCCGCCGCATCAAGGCGGAGGTCGTGGCCACGACCCAGCTCACCGTCTCGGTCGGCGTCGCTACCAACAAGCTCGTCGCCAAAGTGGGCTCGGACCTGCGCAAGCCCGACGGTCTCGTCATCGTCGAGCCGGGCGATGAGGCAGCCTTCCTCGCCCCGCTGGAGATCCGGCGGCTGTGGGGCATCGGGCCCAAAACGGCCGATCGACTGCACGGTCTGGGCGTCCGAACGATTGGCGAGCTGGCGGCGCTGCCGGCCGAGACGCTGACGCGGGCCCTGGGCGATCATGGCGCCACGCTCCACGACCGGGCGCTCGGCATCGACTCGGACCCGGTCGTGGGCGGGGGCGAGGCGGCGAAATCGGTCAGCCACGAGACGACCTTCGCGGTGGACGTGACGGACACGGCCGAGATCGAACGGACGCTGCTGGCGCTGACCGAAGGCGTCTCCGCTCGACTACGTGCCGCCGGCATCCGCGCCGGGACGGTCGCGGTCAAGATCCGGGACTCGCAGTTCCGGACGGTCACGCGCCAGAAGCATCTCCCGGAGCCCTCCGACCTGACGGGCACGATCTGGCGGGCGGCGTTGGAACTGGCCCGGCCCGAGATCCGCGGCAAGAGGATCCGGCTGCTCGGCGTGTCGGCGACTCAGCTCGGTCAGCCGGAACAAATCAGCATGTTCGAGGTCGTGGACCAGAAGCAGAGGCGCGTGGTCGACGCCACCGACGCGGTCCGCCGCCGCTTCGGGGAGCGGGCCGTCACGCGGGCGAGCCTGCTCCACCGCGGCCTGCCGTCGCCCTTCGAGCGCGACCCCGCTTCAGCGGTCGAAGGCCGCGTGGGCATCCCGAAGATCGAGGACGAGATCGAGTGACGCTCGGCCAGGCCCGTGGCGCGAGGGTCAGCGTCCACCCGCCTCGGCGTCGAGGAGCTGGCGCTTGCGGGCAAGACCGTAGGCGTAGCCGTGGAGCGATCCGTCCGAGCCGATGACACGGTGGCACGGGACGACGATCGCGACCGGGTTCACGGCGCAGGCCGTGCCGACGGCGCGCGCGGCACCGGGCGCTCCCACAGTTGCCGCGATCTGGCCGTAGGAACGTGTCTCGCCGGCGGGGATGCGGCGCAGCGCCTCCCAGACCCGCCGCCGGAAGGCGGTGGCGTGGACGTCGAGCGGGAGAGTGTCCGCTTCGGGGCGCCGCCGGCCGTTGGCCAGGTCCGACACGATCGCGGCCAACTCGGCGAGCGCGGCGTCGTCGCGTGACAACGCCGCGAAGGGGAACTCCGTCCGCAGCTCCGACGCGAGGGCCTCCGTCTCGTGGCCGAGACGGACCGCGCACAGTCCTCGTTCCGTGGCCGCCACCAACGCCATTCCCTCGGGGATCGGGGCGATCGTCCAGCGGATCGACTCGCCGGCCGCGCCCGTCCGGTACCTCCCCGGGGCCATGCCGAGCTCGCCGTTCGCGGCTTCGTATGCGGCACTCGACGAACCGTAGCCCGCGTCATAGAGCGCTGGGGTCACGTCCTGGCCGCCGGCCAACCGCGACCGCAACAGTTCCGCGCGACGAGCCGAGACCCAGGCCCGAGGAGTGACGCCGAGCGATTCACGGAACAACTCGCGAAGTCGCCGCTCGGGCATTTCGAGCTGGCCGGCGAGCTCACGATCGGTCGGTATGTCGTCGCCGGCGGTCAAGGCGGCGGTCATGCGAGCGACGGCGGCCTGGACCGGGTCGCCGACCGGGTCGCCGTGCCGCGCCGCTTTCGGGGCGAACATTCGATCGGGCCGGCAGCGCAGGCAGGCTCGAGCGCCGACCGCCAGCCCTTCGTCGAAGTCGGAAACGATTCGAATTCGATCGCGTCCGGGGGTACGGGCCGCGCAGCCTGGGGTGCAGATGATGCCCGTGCTCGTGACGACGAACAGGAAGGGCTTGCCCGGCGTGCGGCGGGCCGAGATGGCCGACCATTCGGTGTCGGTGGGCGGTCGGCCAACCACCGTGAAACGCTTCGAATCGCTCATGTCGGGGAGCATAGTCGCAGCCAGATCGCCTGACTTCCGGGCTTCGGCTTTGACCATCGAAGCACCACTCCGGAAGAATGCCCGGCCCGTGCCGGGTACCGTATCCGTCGTTCGCCGATCGACTGGAGAAGCCCGACGTGGCCGAGACACAAGCGCCCCGAATTCGCACTCCACATCTGCCCTGGCAGGCCTCCTTCATCCTGCTCGGCGCAATCTGGGGTTGCTCGTTCTGGTGGATCAAGCTCGGCCTCGAGATGCTCGCGCCCGTTCAGGTGGCGTTCGCGCGGCTCGCTATCGGCGCGGCGGCCCTCCTCGTCGTTTCGGTTCTCACCGGAGCGCGACTGCCGCGCAACCTCAGTACGTGGAAGCATCTCTTCGTGGTGGCGATGCTCATGAACAGCATCCCGTTCACGCTATTCGCGATCGGCGAGACTCACGTGTCCTCGGTCCTGGCCGGGATCATCAATGCGTCCACGCCGCTGACGACGCTCGCCGTGATCCTGGTGGCTTTTCCGGAGGAGCACCCCAACCTCGATCGAGTAATTGGGCTGCTCGCGGGCTTCCTCGGGATCCTGGTCGTGGTCGGGGTCTGGCAGGGGCTCGGGGCGGGCGAGCTGACCGGCATCGCGGCGTGCCCCGGGGCGGTCACGTGCTATGGCATCGCGTTTCCTTATTCGCGACGCCACATCGCCGGTCTTCCGGATAGCGGCGTCTCTCTGGCGACTGCCCAGGTCCTGCTCGGCGCCGCAGTGCTGCTGCCGTTCGGGGTCGCCGGTGGGCTGCCGGGTCCTATATCGGCGGGGCCGATCCTTGGATTGCTGGGCCTCGGCGCGCTCGGATCGGGGATAGCGTTCGTGCTCAACTACCAGGTGGTCCGCGCGGCGGGACCGTCGACGGCTAGCTCCGTGACGTACTTGACTCCGCTGTTCGCGGTCGTGGTCGGGGCGGCCTTTCTCGCGGAGCGGGTGACCTGGTACGAGCCGGTCGGCGCGCTCGTGGTCCTGTTTGGCGTGGCGATCGCTCAGGGCCGGGTTCGGTCGGCCGCGTCGGCCATGGCGCGGCGGCTTCGTCGGTCCGGGTCCGGGTCCGCGCCAGGGCCCGAGCTTGCCGAGGACTAGAGGTTCGGGCGACTTCTCTCGGGTTCTGGCGACCGTGACACGCTAGCTGTCACGACTTGAGGCCAGAGTTGCGGGGTCGCTGGACGAACTTGGCTCAGATCTTGACATCGAACGTTTGTTCGACTAGCCTCATCACCTAAGTAGAACGCCCGTTCTGTCGCTCAAGTGCCACGAGCGAACGACCGCCCGCGAAAGCGAAAGAGGAATCCGCGATGGCCATCGTCCGCATGGAACCCGTGAATGTCCGAGTCCGAGCCGATTGGTTCGACGGCACGCCCAAAGAGATCACCTGGGGCGAGATGCGTCTGCCGGTGACTGGCCTGACCGCCATCCGCCGCGAAACTTCGGCGTATCGGGCCGAAGTTGGCCCGCGGACGATCTTCGAGGTCGACACGCCCAGCGCCAGACTTGCCCTCAGCTTCCAGCATCGATCGCGCCGCTGGACGGTCGATGGCATTGACGACGCAGTGGTGCCGGAGTCGCGACCGCGGGTCTCGTAGGAGCACTCAGCGCACGATTGAGGGGCGGAATCGTGTCGCCCCCGCGCGCCCAAACGCGGCAGCCTCGCCACTCCGTACAATCACGCCATGGAGAACTCTCGGCTCGCTGTTTCGTTCGCCGATCTGACGGTCGGCCAGTTCCTGGATCGGCTCTCCTCATCGCAGGCCGTTCCTGGAGGAGGGTCGGCCTCGGCGCTGGCTGGAGCCTTGGGCGCGTCGCTCGTGTCGATGGTTTCCGGCCTGTCAACGGGCCGCGCCAAATACGCGGCGTATGAGGCCACGCTGCTCCGCTGCGGCGAAGCTGGGCGGGATTTGGCGGCCGAGTTCGTGGATCTCGCCGACGAAGACGCCTCTGCCTACGCGGGTTATGCGGCTGCTCTCAAGCTGCCACGCGGGACGGACGAGGAACAGGCCAGCCGGCGGGCGGCAATCCGTCTCGCGGCACGCGCGGCGTCGGACGCGCCGATGGAATGTGTGATCGCTTGCTCGCGGCTTGTGGCGGCGGCGGAGTCGCTGGCTGGGCGTAGCAACGTACACGCGGCGAGCGACGTGCTCGTGGCGGCGCTGCTCGGCGAAGCGGCTGCCCGCGGGGCCGCAGAGAACGTGCGTATCAACTTGCCCGCGACGGACGACGAGCCGTACGTCGACGCGATCAACTGCAAGCTCGACGTGGCGTTGCACGAAATCGCCGCAGTTGCCGCCCAGACTCGCGAGATCGTCCTTTCGGGGCAGCCCCGCGAGCCGGAGGACGAGTGACCGCCGACAACCCGGCGGCCGGAACGAGCGCCGCTACGGCCGGTACGAGCGGGCCCAGGCTGCTGGCGGGCGGTCCGATCGCGGCCGAGATACGCGATGCCCTCGGGACTGACTTCGCCGCATTCAAGGAGCGGTGGGGTTACGTCCCAACCCTCGCGGTCGTGTTGGTGGGTGCAGACGCCCCATCGGCCGTTTATCTGCAGCAGATCCTTCGCACTTGCCAGAGGGTCGGCGTGGAGGGACGGCTCGTCGAGATCGGGTCTGAGGTCACCGCGGACGCGGTCTGCAACGAGATCGAGCGTCTCAACGCGGACCCGGCGGTCGCCGGGATCATCGTCCAGATGCCGCTGCCGGCCCACATCCCGCTCCACGCCGTGATCGACTCGATCGATCCCGCGAAGGACATCGACGGCATCCATCCCCGCAACGCCGGCCTGCTCTCGCTCGGCTACGACGGCTTCCTTCCGGCCACGGCGCAGGCGGCGGTCGAGATCCTCAAGCGCTCCGGCATCGAGATTGTCGGCAAGCGCGTTGTCGTGGTGGGCCGTTCGAACGTGGTCGGCAAGCCTGCGGCTCTGCTGCTCCTCCGAGAGCACGGCAGCGTGACCGTGCTCCACTCCCGAACTCGCGATCTTGGCCACTACACGCGCGACGCCGAGATTCTGGTCGTGGCCGCGGGGCGTCCCGGCCTGATCCGAGGCGACATGCTCTCCCCGGGCGTGGTGGTCGTGGACGTGGGCATCAACGTGGTGGGCGACAAGCTGCTCGGGGACGTGGACTTCGAGTCGGCGCGGGACGTGGTCTCGGCAATCACTCCGGTCCCGGGTGGCGTCGGCCCGCTGACCAACGCCCTGCTGCTCAGCCACTTGCTCCGCGCCGCAACGGACCAGGCGGAACGGGGCGCGGCGGCAACCGCGGGGACCGCCGCCGCGTCCGCCGCCGGAGCCGCTGGCCAATGACCTCCAAGCCGATGCCCAACAGCCTCGAGATCGCCCGGTCGGTAACGCCCCGGCCGATCATGGAGCTTGCCCGCGAGCTCGGTCTGCGCGACGAGGAAGTCGAGCAGTACGGCCCCTACAAGGCCAAGGTTTGCCTGGAGGGCATCGAGCGGCTGGAGGCGGAGGCCGCCGCAAAAGGCAAGCACGGCAAGTACGTCGTCGTCACCGCAATCACGCCCACGCCGCTCGGCGAAGGCAAGACGACCACGAATATCGGCCTCGTCCAGGGGCTCAACCGGATCGGGCACCGGGCGGCCGTCTGCATTCGCCAGCCGTCACTCGGCCCGGTTTTCGGCATCAAGGGCGGCGCGGCCGGTGGCGGCTACAGCCAGGTGATCCCGATGGAGGACTTCAACCTCCACCTCACCGGCGACAACCACGCCGTCGGTGCGGCTCACAACCTGCTCGCGGCCTTCATCGACAACTCACTCACCCACAACAATCCGCTCCATATCGATCCCTTGGGCGTGCTCTGGCCTCGCGTGGTCGACATTTCGGACCGAGCGTTGCGCCGTGCCATCGTGGGCCTGGGCGGGCGCGAAAACGGCTACCCGCGCGAGACGGATTGGCAGATCACCGTCGCCAGCGAAGTCATGGCCGTGCTGGCGCTGGCCTCGGACATCCATGACCTGCGGGCCCGACTGGCTCGAATGGTCGTCGCGACCACGTTCGACGGCGGGCGAATCACCGCCGAAGACCTCAAGTGCGCCGGCTCGATGACCGTCCTCTTGCGGGACGCGATCAAGCCAAACCTGCTCCAGACGCTCGAAGGTGGGCCGGCCTTCGTCCATTGCGGCCCGTTTGCGAATATCGCCCACGGCAACAACAGCATCCTCGCCGACCGGCTCGCGCTCGCCACCTGCGAGATCGCGTGCACCGAGGCGGGCTTCGGGGCCGACATGGGAGCCGAGAAGTTCTTCGACATCAAGTGCCGCCAGAGCGGGTTGCGCCCCGACGCGGCCGTGATGGTTGCCACGGTTCGGGCGCTCAAGATGCACGGCGGCGTCGGTCGGATCGTGGCCGGCAGGCCGCTGGACCCGGCCCTCGGGCTGGAGAACGTGGACGCGGTCCGCAAGGGTTCCGCGAACCTGGCCGCGCAGATCGAGAACGTGCGCCACTTCAACGTCCCTGTTGTTGTGGCGGTCAACCACTTCCCGAGCGACACCGAGGCGGAAGTGGCCGCGATCCGGGAAGTGGCATTGGCCGCCGGCGCGCGCGACGTGGTGGTTAGCCGCCACTTCGAAGAGGGCGGGGCCGGCGCCGAGGACCTGGCACACGCCGTCTGGGCGGCGGCGGAAGAGGGAGCGCCCGAGTTCCGGCTGCTCTACCCGGACGATCTCCCGTTGCGCGAGAAGATCGAGACTGTCGCGGTGCGCATCTACGGCGCGCGCGGCGTGGACGAGCTGCCGGCCGCGACCAAGGCCCTGAAGCTCTACGAAGACATGGGCTTCGGCAACCTGCCGGTCTGCATGGCCAAGACGCATCTCTCGCTCAGCCACGATCCGAACCTCAAGGGTCGCCCGACGGGCTTCCGCGTCCCCATCCGCGAGGTCCGACTGTCGGCGGGCGCGGGCTTCGTTACGCCGCTACTGGGCGAGATGCGAACGATGCCGGGGCTCCCGTCCCATCCGGCCGGCGAGTCGATCGACATCGACGCCGACGGCAACATCGTGGGCCTGTTCTAGGCCGCGGCCCGGCGCCATCGATGCTCACGCTCGTCCTGACTCGACACGGCATCACCCCGGCCGGCGGCGTCATGCTCGGCGGGCAGATGGACGTGCCGCTGGCGCCGAAAGGGCGCATCCAGGCCGAAGCGCTGGGGCAGCGGCTGGCGGGCGTTCGGATCGACCGCATCATCGCCAGCCCCATGCTCCGAGCGCTCGAGACGGCGCGCGCGATCGCCGCAGGCCGCCCGATCGAAGTCGATGAGCGGCTGCGTGAGCTGAATTACGGCCGCTGGGAGGGCCTGAGTTACGCGGAGATCGAGGGCCAGGATCCGGCGCTGCGAGCGCTCTGGGAAGCCGATCCCGCAACCACGTGCTCGCCCGGCGGCGAATGCGGAAACGACGTCGCGGCGCGGGCGTCGAGCTTCCTTGTGGACCTGATCGCGGCCGAACTAGGCAGCCCAAGCGGCCCCGTCGTCCATCGGCCGCCCGACGCCGGCGGTTCGCGATCTGTCGTCTCTGAAGCCCAGGCCGAAGCCGAGGGAGAGCGCCGCGTCCTGGTAGTCGCCCACGGGACGCTGAACCGCATCCTGCTATGCGTCGCGCTCGGCGTACCCGTCATGGACTACCGCCGACGCTTCATCCAAGACCGCACCAACCTGACAGCCCTCCGCTACGAATTGGGCGACGGCCCCGACGGAGCGCAGCTCGTGCTGGCCAACGACGTGGCCCATCTGCGCGCCAGAGGCGAGCCGCCCTGGGGCTAGAGCGATCAAGCCTGGCGGGGCGCTCCGCCGGCGGCATCGGCTAATGCCCGTTGGCCGCTCCCGGCACCATCGGGTCGCTGGTGGCAGACTGAGGAGAGCGGTCGGAACGCAGCCAGCGCGCCGACGAGGGCAAGAGGAGAGCTGTTGCGTCGGGCCTCGATCGCGTACGTCATCGTCTTTGTGGCGGTCGCCGCGTGGGCGCCGTACCTGTCGGCCTACTATCAGGGCCTCGGGATATCGCTCGTACAGATCGGCCTGCTGCTCGCCATGACCTCCGCCGTCTCGCTGGTGAGCGCCCCGACCTGGGGCGCGGCCCACGATCGCTACCCCAAATCGCTGGTGCTGCTCCCTCTCGCGGCTGGCATCGGGGGATTGGGCGCGTTCGGGCTGGCCACCGTAGGGGCATCGCCGCTGCTCATTCCGTCCGCCACGGCATTCGCGATCGGAGCCGCGGGGCTCTCACCGATGATGGACGTGCGCGTCCTCGAGATCGCCCGGGCCGATCGGACTCGCTACGCCAGGGTTCGCGTCTGGGGCTCGATCAGCTTCATCGTCTGCGCGCCGCTGATCGGCGTGCTCGCCGACGCATACGGCCTGCGTGCCATCTTCCTGGCCATGATCCCGGCTCTCCTCATTGGCGGGCTGGCTGCGACGACGCTTCCCGGCCGCTCGATGTCGGTACGGGCGCCGAGCCTGATGCGCGCCCCCGGCACAGTTCTGCGCCACCGCCCGATTGCCCTCTTCCTGATCGGCGCCCTGGTCGGCTGGACGGCGCTCTCAGCCCAGAGCTCGTTCTTCACGATTTACCTGCGGTCGCTCGGGGCGCCGAACGACCTCGTGGGCTGGGCCTGGTCGGTGGGCGCAATCGCCGAAGTTCCGACGATGTTCTTCTTCCCGCTCCTGGCACGACGGTTCGGGGTGGAGCGTTTGATCGTGGCCGGCGCGCTCGTGCTGGTGCTCCGACAGGTGGCCAACGTGGCCTTCACCGCCCCTTCGCTGCTGATCGCGTTCTCGCTTTTCCAGGGGGTCGGCTATTCGCTGATGCTGATCGGCGGCGTGACGTTCGTATCGCGCCAGGCGCCGCAAGGAACCGCGGCCACCGCGCAGGGAATCTTCACGGGCGTGGCGTCGAGCCTCAGCTCAATCCTGGGCTCGGGCCTGGGAGGGCAGGTCGCGGGCTGGCTCACGATCCGTGGCCTCTTCGCCGTGTCGGCCGGCATCAGCGTGGCGGCCGTCGTCCTGATCGCGCTCGCGGTGCTGCCGGTGTCGGGGGCCTCCTCGGAGTCGAGAGCCGGACCTAGTACCCCACTGGCTTGATTCGCGCGTAGATCGTGTTCGCGACTACCTGAGCCCCCAGGCTCGAGAAATGCAAGCCGTCGCTCGTATACTGGGCGATGTAGGTTCCGGCGGAGCTGGTCAGCGGCCGGTGGATGTCGATCGCCCGCACCTTCAGGCTCGAGGCCAGGTAGAGGATCGCGCCGTTCAAGGCGTTGATGCGGCCGGCCGTACCCGAGTAGGAGTCCGGCGGTATCGTCATCAGAAAGACACGAATGCCGTGGGACTGGGCCGTGGTAACGATCGCCCGAAGGTTCGCGATGATGGCCGCCTGGCTATAGCCCTGCGCGAGGTCGTTCGTCCCACCCATGACGAAGAGCGCGTCCGGCTTGTAGGCCAGCACATCCGACGATAGTCGGGCTCTCATCTGCGCAGTGACGTTGCCCGGGACGCCCGCGTTTCTGACGAGCTTTAGCTGGGGGTCGACCGAGTCCAGGCGGGATGGCCACGGGTTGGCCGGCCAGGCGGTCAGCGAATCGCCGAGGGCGACGAACCGATAGACCTTCAGGGGTGCGGTCGGCTTCTTCGGTGCAGTGGTCGGAGCCGTCGACGCGGTTTGCTCCGGGGTCGGGTCGGGCGTCATCGGGACATAGAACTGGAGGGCCACCAGGGCCGGGTCGGTCGTCGGAGTCGGCGGGACCGTGGAGTCGTCGCTCGCGGGCACGAGGCCCACGTCACTCGAGGAGCCCGTCCCTGCCGTGTCGCTGCCGACTGCGCCTCCGCCGCCCATAGCGCCTCCTCCGTTGCCGCCGCTCAGCCCGGCCGCCGAGAACACGCAAGCGACCAGCAGTAGCGCCAGGACGACTGCCATTTCCCGCTGCCGTGTCCCGACCCGCAGCCGGCCTGTCTGGTTCCTGAGGATGTCGGGCGTCTGGGTGAGCGACGCGACGCGGCCGCGCCACGTCGGATGCGCCATGTGGCGTCCCGTCTGGGCGGCGCGCTCCCCGGGGTGCGGCATGGCCCGGATCCCGGGACGATCGGCGCTCCGCACGCTGCCGGTTCGAACCCCGCCGCTGCCGGTCCGAACCCCGCCGGTCCGCACGCCGCCGGCCCGAGCCTGTGCCGGGTCGGACGACAACCGCGGCGGCTCGTTTGTGTGGCTGCCGGAGACTCGATCCGGAGTGCCGCTCACTTCGATTCCACGTCCACCTTAGCTTGCCGTTGTCGGTTCACCCGAACGCCAGCCGGGATGGCCGAGGCGCCACCACACGAAGAGAAGGACCGCCAGAACCACAGCGACCAGGATCAGCGTGTCGAACGGCGCCAGATCCTTGCGGATGTCCTTCCAGTTCGATCCGAGCACCGTGCCGAAGTAGACCAGGGCGATGGTCCAGGGGATCGCGCCCAAAGTCGAGTAGACCGTAAAGCGGCGCAGCGGCATATGAGAGACGCCCGCGATGAAGCTGATCACGCTTCGAACCCCGGGCAGCAGACGGCTGAAGAACGCGGTCGGCGAACCCCAGCGCGCGAAGAACCGTTCGGCCTGATCGACTTCGTGGGGGCGGATCAGCAGGAACCGACCCCAGCGATCGAGGAACGGCCGGCCGAGCTTCGCGCCCAGCGCGTACCCGAACAACGAGCCCGTCGTGTTCGCGGCGACGCCGACGACAACGACGACCCAGAAGTTCCAGGGGCTGTTGGTCAGAGGCTCGATATTCTTGGAGTCGCTGATCATGAAGCCTGCCAGCGGAAGGATCAGCTCGGAGGGCAGCGGCAGCAGCGTCGACTCGATGACCATGGCGAAGAAGACGCCCAGGTACCCGGCGGCGCCGTAGAGGTTCTGCAGAAACGGGATGACTATCGTGTCGAGAACCGCGAGCATTGGGCCCTCGCTGTCTGGTGGGATGCGGCGCCGGGTGACCCGGCGGACTCCCGGCAGGATACCCGAGCGGCCAGTTCGCCGCCCGCTATGCTGACGTTGTGACCGATACGCCCAGGCCCTCAGAGGCTCCGATTCACCACCACCAACCCACTCCCCAGGGGTCGCGATCGAGCCGTGAGCCCGACGCCGAAATCGTCCTCACCGGCGCGGACATCGCCATCGCCGACGTCGAGGCCGTCGCCCGTGGCGGCGTGACCGTGCGTCTTGGCGACGAGGCTCGAGCCCGAATGGCCGAGGCTCGAGAGGTGGTTGAGCGCCTTGTCGCGGCCGGCGAAATCGTGTACGGGGTCACCACCGGGTTTGGTGATCTCGCGTCCACGTTCATCGACCCGGCCGATTCGGCGCGTCTGCAAGAGAACTTGCTTGTTTCCCACTCGGTGGGCGTTGGCGACCCGCTGCCACGGGACGTGGTGCGGGCGATGCTCCTGCTCCGGGCAAATACGCTGGCGTTGGGCCACTCGGGCTGCCGGCCCGTGCTCGTGGACCGCATCTGCGACCTGCTGCGCTTCGGCATCCACCCGATCGTGCCCTGCCAGGGTTCCGTGGGCGCATCGGGTGATCTCGCGCCGCTGGCCCACCTGGCGCTGCCGCTGACGGGGAGGGGCGAGGTGGAGGTGGCCGGCCACACGCTGGCCGCCGCCGACGCGCTCCGCGCCGCCGGTATCGAGCCGCTCGAGCTGCAGGCCAAAGAAGGCCTCGCCCTCCTAAACGGCACGCAGATGATGAGCGCGATTGGAGCCCTGGCGCTCGCCGATGCCGATCGCCTCGGGCGCACCGCGAGCGTGGCCGCGGCGATGAGTTGCGAGGCGCTGCTCGGGACCGACGTGGCCTACGGCGCCGCCTACCAACTGGCTCGGCCGCACCCCGGCCAGATCGCCGTCGCCGGGGAGCTGCGCTGGCTGCTGCGCGAGTCCTCGCTGATGACCAGCCACCACCCGTCGGCGCACAAGGTCCAGGACCCGTACTCGCTGCGCTGCGTGCCGCAGGTCCACGGCGCGGTCCGCGACGCGCTGGATTACCTGCGCGGGGTCCTGGACGTGGAGATGAACTCCGCCACGGACAACCCGCTGGTCTTCCCGCAGGGCGGCGGAGCCGACGCGGACGCAATGGCTACGGGCGGCGGGCTGGTCATCAGCGGCGGCAACTTCCATGGCGAGCCGGTGGCGATAGCGCTGGACTTCGCCAAGCTCGCGGTATCGGAGCTGGGGGCGATCTCGGAACGGCGGATAGCGCTCCTCGTGGACGGTCGCCTCAACGGCGGCCTGCCGCCGTTCCTTTCTTCGGGGAGCGGCCTCGAGTCGGGAATGATGCTGCTCCAGTACACGGCCGCGGCGCTCGCGTCGGAGAACAAGGTGCTCGCCCATCCGGCCAGCGCCGACTCGATCCCGACATCCGCGAACCAGGAAGACCACGTTTCGATGGGGTCGATATCGGCCCGCCATCTCCTTGCGGTGGTCGCGAACGTTCAGCGGATCGTTGCGCTCGAGCTGATGTGCGCGGCCCAGGCGCTCGACTTCCGACTGGCGCATTCGGCCGAAACGGGCCTATCGGTCGCGCCCGGGGTCGGCGTTGCTGACGCCCATCGGCGAATCCGGGCGGTCGTCCCGCATCTCGACCGCGACCGGCTGCAGTCGGCCGACATCGAAGCCGCGACCTCACTGGTCCGCGACGGCACGCTGGCGGATCTAGCCCTCGTCTAGTGGCGAGCCGCGGCTCAGGAGAGCAGCGCCTGCGAGTCCCGGCCAGAGCAGCGATCGATCGCCCGACGGACTCGGCCCTCGTCCGCAAGGCCCGTGCCCTGCAGCGCCCAGAGTGCCGGAAGCAGGCGCGGATCGGCCGCCTCCGCAGCGGCATCGACTTCGCGGCCCTGGACCTGCGCCGAGGCCAACGCTCGGATGAGGTGTGGGACAGCCCGCGGATCGCGCCGCATGGCCAGACCGAATAGCGCCTCGGCCCGTGCCTCGTGATATGGGTCGCTGGCCCGGGCGAGCAAGGCGGCGGTGACTTCGGGACTCTCCTCGATCGAGAGCGTTCCCAGGCCGAAAGTCGCCCAGTCGCGAACCTCGGGGTCCTCATCTCGTGACAGGCGGATCAGGCCCAGCTTGACTTCGTCGGAGAGCGGCCGCGGGCTGATAGTGGTCACGGCGAACGCGACGGCGAGTCTCACGCCCGCGTCGGGGTGACGGGCCAGCGGGATCACCTGCGGCAGAGCGTTGGCGTCGCCGACGTGGCCGAGTGCAGCGACCATCGAAGCGATCGCGTGGGGCGCGCATTCGTTCTGCAGCGCCGGCAGCAACGTTCGTTCGACGTCGAGGCCGGCCTCGGGATCCGTGCCTACGAGCCGGCCGAGGATGTCGGCGCCGAGCGTACGCTCGCGTTCATGCTCGCCTCGGACTAACCCGGTGGACGCTTCGAATACGTCGTCCGGGCACTCGTCCATGATTCCTGCGATGAGTTCCCAGCGGGTTTCCTCGTCGTAGGCGGCAAGAGCGGCGGAGATGCGGGCGTCAAGTGACCGCATGTGCCCTCACTTCTCATTCGATATTGGTCGGTCGCCGTCTCTCACGGGATCGACTTTGACGGGACTTTCTTCGGGGCCCTGCCTGGGCCGTGGTCGGGACGGAGTTGCTGCCTCCGGCTTTCCACTCCGGCCGGACGCTTGGAGATAACTTAGTTCATGCGTAAAACGGCGGTGGCCGGTCGCGCACAGGGGAACACCGGGCCCGCGGCATGAGGACCGCACGACCAAATAGCCATCCGAATCGGTGGGCTATACCGTGCCGAATGGCCCCCCATGGACGGTGTTGGGCCGGACCGTGGCCAGAAGCAGCACCACCGCCGCGGCCGAGCAGGCGGCCCCGAACCAGAACGGCGCCGGCGGGGCGATCGCGCCCCAGAGCACTCCAGCGATCACCGAGGCCGGAAGGATCATCGCGCCCTGGACGGCGTTGAAGATGCCAAAGCCTGTGGCGCGCAGCTCGCTCGGGGCGAGATCCGCCACGAGCGCCTTGCCGACGCCCTCGCTGAGCGCGTAGTAGGTGCCGTACGCAATCCACAGCGGCAAGACCCACACCGCCGACGTGGCCAAGGCGAAGCCGGCGTAGCAGGCGGCATAGATGAGCCAGGCTGAGGCGACCAGCCCGCGTCGCCCGATCCGATCCGAGAGGGCGCCGGCGGGCCAGGCCACGATGGCGTTCGTGGCGTTGAAGGCGACGATGGTCAGCAGCAGGGCGAGGAGCGTGAGCCCGAGGTTCTGCGAGCGAAGCGCCAGGAATGCGTCGCTCGAGTTGCCCAGGGTGAACAGCGCGTTGGCGAGGATGAAGAGCCAGAACGGGGCCGGGAAACGGCGCCATTCGGCCGTGCTGCCGACCGTGCGGCGGAAGATGCCAGAGTCGGGGGCCGCGGGGACCGACACGGCCACACCTGCGACCGGGGCCAGCTCGCGACGCACGTCTCGCACGCCGACGACGATTGTGACGATCGCCAGCAGCCCCGGCACCAGGGCGAGCAGCACGAGCATCCGGAAAGCGTCGCCGGTGAGGCGCGTGGCGTCGCCTTCCATGGCCCAGATGACGACCGCGGCGACCAGCACTCCGGCGAAGGCCCCCGTGGTGTCCATGGCGCGATGGAAGCCGTACGCGACTCCGCGGTGCTCCGGCGCGGTGGAGTCGGCGATCAGCGCGTCGCGGGGCGAGGTCCGGATTCCCTTGCCGAAGCGATCCCCGACGCGGCCTAGCAGCACCACGGGCCAAACGGTCGCCACCAGATAGAGCGTTTTGGCGGCGACGGACGTGCCGTAGCCGATACCGACGAGCAGCCGGCGCCGGCCGATGCGGTCGGAAACCGCGCCGCTGATCAGCTTGAGGATCGAGGCCGTGCTCTCCGCCACTCCCTCGATCAGGCCGATGACGGCGAACGGGGCGGCCAGCACGTTGGCCAGGAAGAGCGGTATCACGTACACGAGCATCTCGCTCGAGATGTCCGTGAACAGGCTCACGAGTCCGAGCGCGACCACGTTCCTGGTTACGCCGCGCGTCAACGCGTGCCGCCAGCCTGAACTGGCGGTGGACCCGGCCGATGCTCGCGTCTTCATCCAGTGCCGAGTCTACCGGGCCGCGCGCGCCGCGTGGCGCTAGAGTTGGGAGCCATGGCACGCATCGAGATCGTGGACGTCACCGACGAGGTCGCATTCGGGCAAGTGCCGCCCTGCGCGGACCCATCGTTCGACCATCGAACCTGCGACTACTGGGAAGACGCCGATCGTGGCTCGAAGGCTGCCCGGCCGGGTTGGCTCCCGACGGGCTCGATTTCGGGCGCGGGCTCGTCGGCCGGGGGATCGTCGGCCGGTTCGGCGGGCAACCCGTTCGCCCCGCCGCCGAAGCCTTCGGTCAATCCATTCGTGCCCGCCTTGAGCGCACCGGCACGAAACCCCTTCCTCGACGAGCCGGCCGAGGTGGCGGAGAATCCGTTCGCGCCTCATCGGCCCAAGCGCCCCACGTTCGAGGCGGATGCTCCGCGCAAGCTCAAGCTCCTCGGCCGCGGGCTCGGCATCTTCGGCAGCTACGCGAGGCTGCTGCTCGTCGACGGCGAGTCGGTCGCGTATTGCCAGTTCGGGCCGCTGTCGGCGTACCCGCGCGCGCTACGCCTTCGGGAGCTGTACCCGCAGCTCCCCGACGCGCCGCTTCCGGCGGTCGTCACCTGCATCGCGACCACCGCTTCCGCCCGCAGAAGCGGGTATGCCCTGCGGCTGGTCGGGTCGGTCTGCGACGAGCTCGGCGCCCGTGGGTTCGCGGCAGTCGAGGCGTATCCGGAAGTGGATGCTCGGGAGGACGTCACGCCCGCGGCCAGACCCGAGTTCTGGATCAGGGCCGGGTTCCTTCTCGCCGTGGACGACGAAAGATACCCGGTGATGCGCCGTGAGCTCTGAGGGCCGCGCGCGCCCCCGCCCACGCCCCCGCCGGCTCTGGCTCGCCGCTCTCCTGGTGAGCGGGGTCGCGGTCGCGGCGTCGGGCTGCGGGGTTGCGGTCGTCACTACCCCTCCCGCCGGCACGGACGTGCTCATCGTCGCGACGCCCTGGCCCAACGGCACGGTGGGTCGATACGGTCTACGGATCGACCCGACGCTGCTGAGCAAGCTGCCGGCCCAGGTGGGCGGCAACCCGATCGTGGAATCGGCCGCCACCGAGGTCCAGGACCTCGACAACGCGGACCTCCCCGCGTCTTTCGCCGGCATCGCGGAGGGAGGCGTAGGCGAGATAACGGACCCCAACTGGGTCCGCGTGTCCATCGGCCAGCTTCGTCCGGAGGCCCAGACGGACGACTTCTACTCGAACTGGCGAGACCAGTACGACCAGGGTGTCTGCTCTCGAGCCGACGGCGTGGCGTCGGTCCAGCAGGAGACGATTGCCGACCGGACCGTCGATGTCGCGACATGCAAAGGCGGAGTGATCGCATACACCGTGCGGATCTCGGACAGCTTGCTCGTATCGGCGCAGGATCTGGGCCCGCGGCGTCTGGGCCGCCAGCTGATGGGCGCGATTCCGTAAGGGTCGCGTCCGGCGGCGGCGCGTGACGATCCCGCCGTGTGACGTTCCGAGCGAACCGGCGCAAACTGGCCCCGAGGCCCGGTTTGGACCAGGGCCGTCGGAGGACTCGATGGCGATCGAAACACCAGGCGCAGGCGCCGGAACCCGCGTCGTCCGCGCGCCACGCGGCCCCGTGCGCAGCTGCAAGGGTTGGGCGCAGGAAGCCGCGCTGCGCATGCTCATGAACAATCTCGATCCCGAAGTCGCGGAGCGTCCGGCCGACCTCGTCGTCTACGGCGGTACCGGCCGTGCAGCGCGCTCGTGGGAGGCCTTCGATGCGATCGTCCGCGAGCTGCGACGCCTCGAGAACGACGAGACGCTGCTGGTCCAGTCGGGCAAGCCGGTCGGGGTCTTTCGAACGCACGAATGGGCGCCGCGAGTCCTGATCGCCAATTCGAACCTGGTCGGCAAGTGGGCCAACTGGGACACCTTCCGCGAGCTGGAGCGGGCCGGCCTGACGATGTACGGCCAGATGACCGCGGGCTCGTGGATCTACATCGGCACGCAGGGAATCCTGCAAGGGACGTACGAGACCTTCGCCGAGCTGGCCCGCCAGCATTTCGGCGGGACGTTGCGGGGCCGCGTGACGCTGACCGCGGGTCTGGGCGGCATGGGCGGCGCGCAACCACTGGCCGTCACGATGAACGACGGCGTGGCGCTGGTCGTCGAGGTGGACGAGGCTCGGGCCGCTCGCCGCCTCGAGATGGGTTACGTGGACCGGCTCACTCGCGACATCGACGAGGCGCTCCGCTGGGCGTGGTCAGCCGCCGCCGAGGGCCGCGCGGAGTCGATCGCGCTGGTGGGCAACGCGGCGGAAGTGGAGCCGGAGCTGGTTCGCCGCGGCGAGCGCTTCGACGTGGTGACCGACCAGACGAGCGCACACGACGCGCTGAACGGCTACGTCCCGGCGCGCGTCTCCATGGCGATCGCGACCGAGCTGCGGGCGTCCAATCCGGACGAGTACGTGCGGCGGTCGATGGCCTCGATGGCTATTCACGTTCGGGCGATGCTGGCGCTGAAGTCGACGGGGGCCGTCACCTTCGACTACGGCAACAACATCCGGGCCCAGGCTCAAGCCGCCGGAGTGGCCGAGGCGTTCGACTTTCCGGGGTTCGTGCCCGCGTTCATCCGGCCGCTCTTCTGCGAAGGCAAGGGCCCGTTCCGCTGGGCCGCGCTTTCGGGCGATCCGGAAGACATCCTGACCACCGATCGGGCGATCCTGAAGCTGTTCCCTGAGAACGAGTCGCTGGGTCGATGGATTCGCATGGCCGAAGCCCAGGTCCCGTTCCAAGGTTTGCCGGCGCGGATTTGCTGGCTCGGATACGGCGAGCGGGCGCGGGCAGGGCTGGCGTTCAACGAGCTGGTTCGGACGGGAGCGGTCTCGGCGCCGATCGTGATCGGGCGTGACCACCTCGACTCCGGTTCCGTGGCGTCGCCCAACCGCGAGACGGAGGCGATGCGCGATGGCTCGGACGCGATCGCCGACTGGCCGCTCCTCAACGCCCTGGTCAATACCGCGTCCGGGGCGAGCTGGGTGAGCATCCACCACGGCGGCGGAACGGGGATCGGGTACTCCCAGCATGCGGGCATGGTCATCGTGGCCGACGGCACGGCCCTTGCCGCGCAGAAGCTGGAGCGCGTCCTGACCGCGGACCCGGGCACCGGCGTCATGCGCCACGCCGACGCGGGCTACGAGCGCGCGATCGAGGTGGCCCGCGAGCGCGGCGTCCGCATCCCGATGCTGGACGGGGACGGGGAGTAGCGCGGCGCGCGGCAGCGGGCGCATTGGCCCAGGGCCGCGCCCGCGGCGGCGCCCCAGATCGGAAGCGCACACGTCTGAACTCC
>OCZT010000234.1_pt1 | contig 53392 bp, 56 predicted proteins | sample 1539031 | NCBI WGS metagenome assembly OCZT01 (sample SAMEA3539308, study PRJEB22396) | soil metagenome | biome: tundra; feature: field; material: soil | place: USA | collected 2010-05 | depth 0.15 m
TTACCACAGGCGTTATTCTTGTTAATAAAAAATTAAGGAGTTTGTAAATGGATCTATCACGTATGCTTCTTTCCTATCTTCAAGGGATTGATGACTTTATTAATGTTCTCCCTGAGTTTCCCAAGAAGATGTGGGATTATAAACCGGCACCTAACCGCTGGAGCATCAAAGAAATAATTCTTCATATGGCAGACAGCGAAGCTAATTCATATGTCCGATGCAGAAAAATTATTGCTGAAAATGGCTCTAATGTTTTGGTATACGACCAGGATAAGTGGGCTGAAAATCTGAAATATAAAGATCAGAATATTGAAGTTTCTCTTGAACTGTTTAAACAGCTCAGATTGAATACCTATAATCTTCTGCTGACTATCTCAGATGATAAATGGGAAAATTATTGCATGCATCCTGAGCAGGGAAGAGTCACTTTGCGCGACTGGCTTAAAACCTATACCGACCACGTACACATTCATATCGGACAGATGAGAGATAACCATGATGAATGGAAAAAAATTAAGGCTACCAAAGTTTAACCTGCTTTATAAATAATTATTCTGTTAATTAAATATTTTTTCAAGGAATGTCTGTTTATCCAAAGTATGCGGCATATTCACCTCAAATTCGATTTATAAAGATTCCAGTTACTTATTCCTCCCTGCAAGCTGGATGAATTAAACCCCTTTCCCTTTAATATTGATGCTGCTGAAAGACTCCGTCTTCCTGACCTGCAATAACATATTATTTCTTTCCCCCTGTACCTCTCAAGCTCCCCGGTTTTAGACCGTAGCTCATGCAGGGGAATATGGATGGAACCTTTTATGTTACCGGATTTTTTTTCCTGCTTTGTTCTAACGTCAAGAAATACAATATTAAGACTGTTTCTCATCTTTGCTTCTGCTTCAGCGGGAGTATATTGGTTTATAGAACGCGCTTGCAGAAATTTTTTTATAACAAAATATGCAATAAATGCAGCCACGATCAATAGAATTATTTGTGAAGTTTGCATCGTTTCCTTTATTTTATTTCTGAAGCACCATCTTTTGCCTTAATAGTACATCATCCGATTTTAACTCATAAATATAAACACCGCTTGCCAGCTCCCTTGCATCAAATGTTTTTTCATATACTCCTTCTTCAAAAAAAGCATCAGACAGAACCTTCACAGCTTCACCAAGCATGTTATAAACGGTTAATTTTATCCTTGAATTTTTTGGTACTTCAAACCGTATGGTTGTCGATGGGTTAAAAGGATTCGGATAATTCTGATTTAATGTGAAGGATAAAGGTTTAGCTCCTGCAACAACCTGAACATTCGAACTATAAGTGTAGCTCCCATTAAAGTCATCCTGTTTCAATCTGTAAACATATTTTCCGAATGAAGAAATATGGTCTACAAATGAATAATCTTTTGTGGTTATCGATGATCCGTTGCCGTTAACAAATCCGATTGTTTCAAACAATATTTGGTTGGGATTTATTGCATCAATGTTTTCGCTTACTTTGGCTCTTTCAATTACGAATCCTCTGTTGTTAATTTCTGTAGCTGTTTTCCATTTCAATATTACTAAGCCTTCTTTTACATCAGCAGAAAACGAAGTAAGCTCAACTGGCATAGGTGCAACTTGTGTTAGGGTTGCGTTTTTCAGAACGATATTATTTTGGGGATCGAATACAACACTGAGGGGCTGTCTCGTTACATTAAAAGTGAAAAGCTGGTTGTTAACATTGTTGAAGAATCTTAAAGTATCAGCAGGACCCGATGTGTAATTTATGGCAATCTGCAAAGTCATCTGGAAGAATACTGTGTTCGTCTGTGTCTGTATTGCCTGGAATCCGACCTCCCATTTATTTGTTCCCTGCTGTGAAATATAATAATTGTTTGCATATATCGGATGATTCGGTTGGAAAACCCATTCATTAAAGAACCAGGAAAGATCCTGCCCATAAGCGGCGCTCATTATTGCGGCATAATCCCCAATTGTTGCACTCTTATAACGTAAATTCGAAGTTCCGTAATTATGCATTCCTATAAAGAATAACGAATCCCCCATAAGGTATCTTAACTGATGAAGTACGCAGGCTCCTTTGTCGTAAGTCATTGCAGTATTAAACAGGGTATTCACATTCGGAGTATTAACAGCCCAATCCGGATTCGATATTGCCAACCCGGGGTTATGAGTTAAATAATAGCTGGCATCATCATTTATACTATTTTTATAAGAAGAATAACCACCGGTGGTTTCATACCAGATTGCTTCACAGAAAGTAGCAAATCCTTCATTAAGCATAATGTCCGCCCATGTGGCACATGTAATCATATCACCGAACCATTGATGAGCAAATTCGTGTGAAACTAAATTCTCATCCCAACAGTTAGGGCATAGGCTGGTTAAAGTCTGGTTTTCCATACCTCCATATAGAAATTGGGTATTCAAAGTAGCAAATCCATTCTTCTCAAAAGCATGTTCCCCCCAAAGGGCGGAATAACGGTCACACATCTGCAGCACTTTTGTTTCAATATTGGCGAGTCCCGATTCGCCTGCGTTCCAGTAAAACCTGAAAGGAATGCTGTCCTGTGGGTTTGAGATCTTGTGCCAGTATTTTATATCAAGGTTATAATTAACCTTTGCCGAAATCACCATTAAATAAGTTGCAACCGGGTCACGGCTTATCCAGTTATAATAGATTGTATCATTACTTTTTACTGAATCAGCTAATCTTCCGTTTGAACCCAGCTTAACTGATCCTGGAGTTATAACTTTCAGACTCATAGTTGCTTTGTCCGATGGTTTATCCCAGCTTGGGAACCATTTCCTCGCACCTTCCGGTTCACAATCTGTAAATACCATCCCGTTCTGAACATAAAACGCCCCGTCAGCAATATTTTTGTGTTGATAAAATATTTTAACGAAAAGTGTTTCCCCTGGAGCATAAGTTCTGTCAAGGTTAATTGTTAAAACATTATTTGTATGTGTAAAACTCGCTCCGGATAGACGCACGGAATCGATTTGCAAAGAAGTATTAATAGCATTTAAGTTAATCGAATTGATTGATGAATCCGCAAGCAATGTAAGAGTCTCAATCCCTTTATAAGAGCTCGGATAGGGAGTAAGAAAACATTTATAAATATCCAGGTTCAGACTGTAATCAAGCATATCAAAAGAATGTGCACCGGTTGTGCCCAAATTATCTGATAATAATTGAAGTGGGGAATTCATTTTCTTCTCTGAGCAAAGGTCCGATCCTTTTCTTTCAACCGATTGACCTTGCAGCGACAATGATATAAATACAAATAACGACAAAAAGTAAAAAAGACTCTTCATATAACACCTTTAAAATAGCTCTGTAACTTAGTTATGTTTTTAATTAATCGGAAGTGAAATATTCCAGCCATCCCCTTAATACCATTGAACGTTTTGTTTAATAGAGCGTTTTCCGACTTTACTTATTAACCCTTCTATAATCGCTTCTTTTTTTTACAGAATATTTTTGTCCGCACACTGAATCGAGCGCATTTCGAGCGCGTTTGGTGCGCGATTCCTTGCCTGAGCACTCCTTGTTTTCTATTCACAACCCGTACGAACTTTGCACCACCTTGGATATAACTCCTATAGATAATTCAGTATTCCAAAATCCTATAGTTTTATGAAAAGGAAAACAGGGAGAGCGAAGTGCTTATAAAACAAAGATATTATTAGATGAATTTTCTATACCCTTTTGGGAAAGGACATTCGTCGAGAGTTTTGCTAGATGGGATTTGGCGGAGCAATCTCCACCTAATTCAATTAGATATGTCCAAGCTTAGCTTGGCATTCATTTCAGAAGGATGAACTTCTTTGCCACACTGAAATTCCCTGATTCCAGCCTATATAAATATATTCCACTTGCAAGGTTTTTAGCATTGAATTGAACCGAGTAATTTCCTGCGGGTTTATATTCATCTACAATCGTCGCCACTTTACTTCCAATTGCATTATAAATAGTTAGCTTAATATTTCCTGCTTTTTGGAGAGTATAGTTTATAGTTGTAGTAGGATTAAATGGGTTTGGATAATTCTGATAGAGGCCATATTCCAGTGGTAAATATTTCACCTTGTTAGAAATTCCTGTTAATTGTGAAAGTGGACGTCTCCAAACTCCACCCCAGTTAGTACCAGCATACAAATCAGTCCCGCTGATTATAAGGGAAGTGACCCACAAGTTGGTCAAACCGTCATTCACCTTAGTCCAGCTGGCACCATTGTCAATAGAAAGGAATACTCCGTAAAATTCAGTTCCAGCAAGTATATTGGACCCATTGAATAGAAAAGCTGTAACCCGGACATTATTCAGGTTTGAATGTAACCAGGTATTTCCATTATTTGTTGAATAATAAACACTATCGAATGTGGCGGCAACAATTTTATTTTCACTGGCGGCCAAAGCATATATAGTATTATAAAAATAACCTATTGGATTCCAATTTGATCCGTTATTGGTTGAAAGATAAACACCATACCCTTCTATACTTGCAAGAATATTGTTTCCGTTAACAGCAAGTGCTGGTGTATAAAATTTACCAACTGGCAAACCATTATTAATTGGAGTCCAGTTAGCTCCATTGTCTGTAGAAAGAAAAATACCATCATACCCGACACTCTTATAAATATAATTTCCAAAGCGCTGCATATAAAGGGTTCCAGGCGAGTTCACAACCGGTGTCCAATTAACTCCTTTATTGAATGAAAGGAAGTTACCCGTTAAACCAGAGTAGCAATAAATAGTATCTCCAATAACGTCGATAGCCCCCACACTAAGATTGGCCAAACCATAATTTATCTGATTCCAGTTTATTCCGTCGTTTGTTGAAACAAACATACCAGTTAGGAAAGTACCTGCAAAAATATTATTTCCATTGAATACAAGAGAATAAACTGTCGAATAGGGATTAAGACCAGCGCTTATTTTTGTCCAACTTGTTCCAAGGTCTGTCGAAAGATACAAACCTTGATTTCGAATATAAGCATAAAACTTGCTGTCATTAATGACTATGGCATCTATATATGGAATTATCAAACCGATATTTTCTAAAGTCCAATTTGTACCATTGTTTGTAGAGACATAAATTGCAGTATCAGTTGCAACTAAAATATTATTCCCACTTGCTGCAAATTTAACAAAATACTGGTCCCCTAAATTAAGATCGCAAAGTGTCCAGTCAGTCCCATTATTCGTAGAACGGAATATCCAGCTGCCATGATTATAAACGGAGGTGTTGTTAGTGTTGGCAAAAAGATCTGACCCATTAGTGGCAAGACTATAAATTCCATTATCATCGGGGCCCTTATTAACCAGAGTCCAGGATATTTGATCAATAGCGGAAACACACAGACCGGAAGGAGAGCCTACAAAGATATTATTTCCGCAGATAATAGGATTATATAAACCAGTAAGTCCATTATTTATTTGAGTCCAATTTAATCCGTCATTTGTAGAGCGAAAAATACCGTCCTTTAGAGTGTATGCAAAAATATAATTTCCTTTTGCAACAAGAGAATAAACGCTCATATCAGTTAGGCCATTACTCGACTTCACCCAACTATTTCCATTGTTTGAAGAGCGATAAATCCCTCCATAAGGGGTGCCAGCAAAAATAATACTATCAGTTACAACAATACAGTTTACATCTCCTCCACCAGGGCCGCTTGTTTGAGCCCATTGCCCGAACAAATTATTATTGAAAGAAATTAAAAAATGAAACAGAACCAAAACCATTAAATATTTCAATTAGTACTCCTGTATTATAAAAATGCCATGCTATGTTTTATTTAATAATTTAATCTTAATCATTAAATAAGTTTAATTCAATTACTCACTTCATAAGAATAAATTTCTTTGCCGCGCTGTCGTTCCCCGATTCCAACCTATACAAATAGATTCCGCTGGCAAGGCTGCCTGCATTAAACTGAACAGAGTAATTCCCTGCAAGTTTAAATTGATCAACAATATTTACTACTTTACTTCCGATTGAATTGTAGACAGTAAGTTTAACGTTTCCTTCTTTTGCAAGTGAATAATTTATTGTTGTACTTGGGTTAAATGGATTTGGATAGTTTTGTGAAAGAGTGAACTCATGTGGTAAATCGTTACCTTCTTTAGTGACACCTACTAATTCGGATAGAGGTCGCATGCAAACTCCTGTCCATTTAGTACCTGCAAAAATATTAGTTCCGCTTACAATAAGAGCATATACAGGAGTTTTAGTTGGCAGTCCATTATCGACCGAAGTCCAGCTTGTTCCATCGTTAGTTGAGAGATATACACCATCGTTAGTTCCTGCAAAAATATTAGTCCCAATGACAGTAAATGAAAACACGGAGGAAGTATAAAGCAGATCATTATTTACTTGTGTCCAGTTTGTTCCGTTATTCGTTGATAGAAAAACCCCACCCTGATAAGTACCTGCAAAAATATTAGTACCGCTAACAGTGAAAGCATAAACATTGGTATAAGTCAGTCCATTATTTACTTGTGTCCAGTTTGTTCCGTTATTCGTTGACAGAAAAACCCCACCGCCCCAAGTACCTGCAAAAATATTATTTCCGCTAACTGTGAGAGCATTAACATTAGTATTGGTCAGCCCATAATTTACTTGTGTCCAGTTTGTTCCGTTGTTCGTTGAAAGAAATACACCGCCAACAACTGTACCTGCAAAAATATTAGATCCGCTGACAGTGAGAGCATTAATCATAGTATTAGTAAGCCCATTATTTACTCGTGTCCAGTTTGTTCCATTATTTGTAGAAAGAAAAACGCCGCTATCATTAGTACCAGCAAAAATATTAGTTTCGCTAACAATGAGAGTACGAACATTATTAGTAGTTAGCCCATTATTTACTTGTGTCCATTTATTTCCATTGTCCGTTGAAATATACAAACCGTTTCCATAAGTCCCAGCAATAATATAAGTTCCACTTACTGCAAGAGCCATAACAGTAGTACTAGTCAAACCATTATTTACTTGTGTCCAGTTTGTTCCATTATTCGTTGATAGAAAAACGCCATCGCCATAAATACCTGCAAAAATATTAGTACCGCTGACAGTGAGAGCATTAACTCCGATTGGAATAGTCAGCCCATTATTTACTTGCGTCCAGTTTGTTCCGTTATTGGTTGAAAGATATACACCACCATAAGTACCTGCAAAAATATTAGTACTGCTGACAGTGAGAGCAAAAACATTGGTATAAGGCAGCCCATTATTTACTTGTGTCCAGTTTGTTCCGTTATTCGTTGACAGAAAAACCCCACCGCCATAAGTACCTGCAAAAATATTATTTCCGCTAACTGTGAGAGCTTTAACATTAGTATTGGTCAGCCCATTATTTACTTGTGTCCAGTTTGTTCCGTTGTTTGTTGAAAGAAAAACACCTCCATCTGTAACTGCAAACATATTAGTACCGCTAACAGTGAAAGCAAAAACATTGGTATAAGTCAGTCCATTATTTACTTGTGTCCAGTTTGTTCCGTTATTCGTTGACAGAAAAACCCCACCGCCCCAAGTACCTGCAAAAATATTATTTCCGCTAACTGTGAGAGCATTAACATTAGTATAATAAATAAGTCCATTATTTACTTGTGTCCAGTTTGTTCCGTTATTCGTTGACAGAAAAACGCCATTGCCATTAGTCCCTGCAAAAATATTATTTCCGCTAACTGTAAGAGCATTAACAAGAGAATTAGTTATAAGTCCATTATTTACTTGTGTCCAGTTTGTTCCGTTGTTCGTAGAGAGAAAAACACTGTAATCAGTGCCTGCAAAAATATTAGTCCCGCTTACTGCGAAACAATTTACACTACCACCGCACGGTCCGTTAGTTTGTACCCATTGTGCATAAAACGCACTATTGTAAAAGGTTAATAATTGTAGTAAGATAAAAACTAATGAATGTTTCATAAAGTACTCTTTATTTAATAAATCAGTAAAAACTTTTGCTTCAATGGAAAAAGGTAAATATAAAAGAAAAGAATCTTTGGGGTAGTCCATAGAACCGATTTACTGTTCAATTAACATCCCGAAATAGGTGTAGATTTGTCTAAATAAATTAGTCATTAATAATAAAAGTTTCAATTATTTTTCGCAATCAAAAGGGAGAGTAAAATTATATATTTTAACTTCTATTGATCTCTCTGCAAAATCCGTTATGACTTTTAAGACATCACTTTCAAAAACTGCTCATTTTTGTTCGGATAATGAATGTTTTCGAGGGATGGAGAGAGTCCCTATATCTACGCCTTTAAATGCATCAAATTCTAATAGAAATTACACATTTCAGGTTTATGTTACATTTTGAGACATATTATGCGAAAGTACTATCTGAGTCGCTACCAAGCCGTTCATCTCTCGCTCATCTCTCGTGTAGAATATAGGGGAGATTTTTATATATATGTCTCGTTTTGAGACTAATCCTAGGTGTCGACTAAATGGACGAAATGTACTTTATAGAGCTCAATTTCTTACTTTTTCAGCGCTGCCTTTGTAAACTGCGATTCAGGAATATTTACATGCGTATTGATTGATTCAATAATATACTCTGTTCCGTCTCCGGTCTGAAGCAGATCGTGATATAAAACCCTTTTTGGATACCACCTGTTTTCAACCTGGAACACTTCAAGGATTTCTGTCCGTTTCAGAGGTTTCCCTCCTTTGGCATATCTCTCTTCTTTTAAAGGAAGCCAGCGTTCCTTATCTACCCAAACTTTTCTGCTGTAATAATTAATATCATCCACTTTAGCAGTCAGGTCAAGAACAAAACAATCCCTGCCGCTAATTTTCTCAGACCCTGTTACTTTCGCATTATACATATCAATAAGCTTTTTATTCTCTGTAATATCTTCGTATGATAAATCAGAACCCATGACCGATTGTCTTAACAAATGCCCTGATATCGTAATAATTCTATCGGTCGGTTCCGGTATATAGTTCCATAACTGGTCCTCGAGCTTCAGCATCTTTTTTCCCTTTTCACGCGGTGGATCGGTATATTCAACAAAAGCCTTATCTTTCCCCTCGATCCAGTTTTTTGATTGTATTGAGCGCGTCCCTGACCTTCCGTGAATTATCATAGTTGTCACTGTTTGTGCTTTGTCAAACACAAGATTTTTGTCTACAAGTTTAAGAATATCAGCACCTGAAGGTGCCTGTCCGTATATCATAGCACCAAACAATAAATTCATAAAGATTAAAATTAATTTCTTTCTCATGATTCCAGCTCCTTAAATAATGAGGCGGTTTGCCTCTTGAAAATTTGAATTCCCGAAAGGGAGGTGCCTAAAAGTGTTGCAATTAATCCCGGAATAAAACCTATATAATAACTTGTAAAACTGATTTTAGCTTTTATCATATTATTCACCATTAAGGTTGAATTTTTGAACTGCCCCGACATATCAAGTCCTTTTTCCTGGAAATAAAGAGCAAGTGCTAATCCCATTGTTGTTCCGATAATTGATCCGGCAAGTCCGATTAGAATAGATTCATTCAATAACGATTTATAAATCTGGTCTTTGGATTCACCAAGTGCCAGCCGGATTCCGACTTCACCATAACGTCTAATACCCGACATTAATCCGGCATTTAATAATATCGCAGACATGGCAATCAGGAAAACACCAATTATAAAAAAGATAACTACATCTACGTAATGAAGATATTCGCGCAGACCATTTTGATCTTCAAGTGTAAGCATGATCGGCGAATATTTGTCATCTGGTTTTGAATATCTTTTATTGAATTCAGCCGCCATTTTATCTGCAGTTTTGGAATTGTAGAACATGTCTTTGCTGTAACCAAGTATTTCTCCGGCACCGTTCGGCATTTCCAGTGCATATTGAACATCTCCAACATCAGCTATTATCGCTCCGCGGTCCAATGCAGTTATTCCGAACTCAACTGTCCCGCTGATTATAAAATTCTGCACAGCCATAGCTCCGCTCGATGAAGTTGATAACAATGTCACCTTTCTGTTAACTCCCACATCCATTCTTTTCGCAAATTCATCACTGATAAGAATTTCTCCCGCCTTTTCGGGAATTCTCCCCCGCACTATTGCCTTTCTGATATTCAGTCTTTCAATTTCTTTTGAGTTTTTTCCAAGAAGATCAATTCCAAAACCAGCAGCCGGAGCCTGCGATTTTGTTTCTCCGTTCTCATCAGGCGTATCCAGAAGCCCCCCGAACTTTATCCGTGCAGTCCAGTCATATCCGGGATATTCCGCATTTAGTGTTCCCATTATTTTATCAATTCCGGTTAAAGCTAAATCATTGGGCAGTTGATTTGCAAGTTTATTATAAGCCCTTGTCATAACTTTTAAATGCCCCGTATCAAACTTCGCATTTGCATCTGTCATATCATTTAAAACACCGTTCATCTAGGAAAAAAGAAACGTTGTCAGGAATACTCCCACCGCAACAATTATTACAGGAAAGAGACTGCGGTGCCGGTCCCTTAATAAACCTTTAAACAAAAATCTTATCATGATAATTTCCCCCTTAAAGCGTCTGTTGGTTTTAATTTTGTAATCCTGCGCGTCGGCAGAAAACTTACAATTATTACAGAAACAAAAAGAATCAAAGTTGTTACAATATAAAGACGGATTCCGTATTTCGGATAAAGAGTCGTGGGGATAGACGAACCTACACTCTGCACCATTGAGGGAAGCCCTACACCTGTTTTAGCTAAAAAAGTAAGTAGGGGCACTCCGTATATCATGCCTGAAACAAAAGCCAGTATTCCAAGCAGGCTTCCTTCCAGTGTAAACAAACTTATTATATTCCAGCGCGTCATGCCAAGTGCCATAAGAGTTCCTATCTCTTTACGCCTTCTGAAAATTGCTAGTACTTGTGTGTCAAAAACAGCAAGAAGAGCCATAAACAATAGTAGTATATACATGAGCGCAGAGGATATTTTCTTCCTGTTCAGATTATCATTTATATCCTTAAAAAGATAGGCATGGTTGCGGAAAACAAATTCAGGACCGCCAGATGGAATATTAACTTTCTTTTTTTTCATCGTTATTATTGTTGCTTGACCCGGTGCCTGAAGCATTGACTGCAGTTTGTTTAATGGGATCCAAATCTGATCCCTGTCGACTGATTGCACATCGGTATTCATTATCTCAACTATTTTTATATCCGCGGCGTCAAATGTCCCGTGAATATTTCGCCAGCGGACGCTTACAAAATCCCCTTTATTCAATCCTGTATTATTTGCCATTCTCGCTCCGATTAAACCGGGAATCGAATTGGTGTCTGCATTATTGTCCAAAACAGCAGAAGGGATGTTAAGTATTTTTTGTTCGGGATCAATTCCCTTAATAAGTGCCGATTGTGCATGTCCCCTGGGAAATATTGCTGCTGATACAACTAATACAGACAGGGCGTTCCCCTTTTTTACTTCATTGGATAAATTTTCTGGAATAATGGAATGAGATTGTTCAATAGAAAAGGGGTCGAAGGGGTCGTAATCCTTCTGCCAGAATTGACCGCCCCCGATTTCGGAATCTATCATTGCATCTTTTACCTGCTGTGCCAACCCGTCATAAAATCCCTCGGTAAATATTATAAGAACAAATGCAAAAGAAAGCACAAAAACATTCAGCCAGGTTCTTATTCCCGCATGTGTTATATTCTTAAAGGCAAGTTTAATAGTCAGCATTTTCTCCTCCTCATCTAATTAAGAATAATATCGTTGACTATCTTTCCGTCATTAAGCACAATTTTCCTGTGCAGGTATGAAATAACTTTTTCATCATGTGTGGCAAAAATAAAAGTAGTTTTCAGTTCTTCATTAAGTTTCAGCATAGTTCTGATTATGTTGTGCGAATTTTCAGCGTCAAGGTTAGCTGTCGGTTCATCAGCAAGAACTATTTCCGGATTCTTTACCATCGCTCTCGCAACAGCTACCCTCTGGCTCTCTCCGCCTGATAGCTGGTTAGGTCTTGAATTTGCCTTATTCGTTAGTCCCACCCATGAAAGAGCACGCATAACGGCATCCTCCCTTTCTTCTTTCTCCTTTTTCAGAAGCAGAAGGGGGAATTCCACATTTTCAAAAACTGTATAGACAGGCAAAAGATTATACGTCTGAAAAATAAATCCTATTGAATTATTCCTGAGTCGGGCAGCATCTTTATGGCTTAGTAACTTTACACTTTTTCCAAGAACAATTGCATCCCCTTGCGTTGGGTTATACAGTGCCCCAAGGATATTCAGTAGCGTTGTCTTTCCGGAACCGCTTGGACCTACAAGTCCAGTAAATTCTCCCTTCTTAGCCAACAATGAAATATTATTTAGTGCTCTGAAAAAACTGCTCCCCATTGAATAATCTTTTACAAGGTTATCTACAATTATGATTTTATTATTATCCATTTAACATTTCCTTTGAGTGCATTTCAATAATTATATATAAGCATTAACTGCAAACCATAACCAGTTGATGGTGCAGTTCCGCTTGAAATAAATAACCCAGCTCCGTTTTCAGGATAGTGGAACAGTGCAAGATTAATTATCAGGTTGTCATAAGTCCTTTGCCACAGGTAATATTGATAAATATTTTTCCCCTGCCAGTCGTAATAAATCTGGAGTGCAAAATTATCCAGGGTTCCGAAAGGATAGCTTGCCATAACAGCAGAAATCTTTCTGTCAATGTCATCCCCCCAGGTTTTTGCTGAAGTAATCGATGTAAGATGTTCCGCTAAAAAATATATTCCGTTTCCGATGCCGAATGTATAATCGCCTCCGACAGTCAGCATTTTACTCCACGGGTAGGGGAGTCTGTTTGATTGACTTTGCTGCAACGCTGATTCAAACCAGATGCCGATCCCTATATCCCACCTTCCGTCCAATGCATACCTGTTCTCCCTGTAGTTCAGTAAACCGGCATTAACTATTCTTGTGTGGAAAGTAGCTGCGGCTTCACCAAGAGGAACCTCAAACTGGTACCGCCCCCCAAATTCTGGAGTCTTATTCGCAGTAGAATAAATTTCATATCCCTTGGGTTGGTTATTATCATATAGTCCCCACAACCAAAGAATCGAATTATTCAGAAAACTGTATTTATACCGCAGTCCATAAACACCATCTGTAAGTTTGAGCGGATCGCGTGGGTCAACTCTGTCAAACCACATCAGAGTTCGCAATAACTGGGCAGGACCAAAGTTTATTTTCTGCAATCCAAGTTGTACCTCCGACTGCGTGGATGTGTAACGAAGTATCGCCCTGTATAACTTTAGATTATAATCATCTGACTTAAAATCTGAATTATAATAAGTGTTAAGAAGAATTTCGCCGTTTATCAGGTTATCTTCATTTATTGAATAACTATAATTAACTTGTGGGAGATATCTAAGACCAAGGTTCTTATTCCATCCGCTGTCAGTTCTTATTCCGGTTCCCCATCCTGAAATCTGTCCATGGAATTGGAAATCCTGCCCCTTTATATTTATTAAAAAAATAAGAATAAAGCAGGCAGATAAAATCACTCTGTACCGGGAATTATTTATTCTTAGCATCCTTCTGTTCCAAAGTCTCAAGCGGAAGAATACCGCAGTAAATAAAATTGTTTATTTCAAGCGAGAAGTCAGTTACCCTCGGGTATAAATTTACCAATGTTTCATCCTTCGCAAGTTCAAGCATCTTATTTATTACAGCAATAAGGAATTCAGGCTTTATATCTCTTCTTACATTTCCCTTCTGCTGTGATTTTTTTATGAAATCAATAAAAAACGTTGTGGCTCTTGCATAAAAATCCGTGAAAAAGTTCTGCAGATCGGAATCGGGATTCATGTATTCGGCTAAAAATTCTTTGCTGAATTTGCCTGTAAATTCTTCCTTCAGGCGTAACAGTATTTTAATCTTTTCTGTAAAAGGGATCTCCATCCCCTCGAATTCATTTATTGTTTTCTCAACCTGGGTTAGCCACAAGTTCATAAGATGTTTTATCAACTCATTCTTGTTTGGAAAATATTTGTAGAATGTCATTTTACTTACATTCGCTTTCGCACATATTTCTTCAATTGTAATACGCTTGAAACCGAATCTTTGAAACAAATCCTCAGCAGTTGAAAGGATTTGTAAGATCTTCTTAATTCTGGCGTTTTCCTCAGTTTGAATCATTTTAATATCTCACTATTTACGAAATATCATATTTAATACAATAATCGTCCAATATTTATTAATATGCATTATTATTGTCAAGATAATTATTTACAATTTCATAATAAATAGACTAATATCCTATAATAGTGATTTATTCGTAAGGAATGTATGTCAAATATTCTAACTTTTAACCTAAATCCCACAAAAATCCCCTAATTTTTAACTAACAATTTGTTCAGATACAAAATTTCCTGCAATCCACTTATTTATTTTAACTCAGTTTCCCAAACCCTTTTCCCGATTGCGCGCTGAAGGTTATAGTACGCCAGTATATTCCTGAAAATTATCTGCAGTTCGGATAATTTAGCTTCCGATAAATTAGTCTGCGCGTCTAATAAATCAAGGTTTCGAAGGGTTCCATCTCTGTATTGGATTTCAGATCTCGCTACTGATTTGGTCGCCTGTTCTATCTGTATGTTTATGTTGCCAAGCTGCATTCCCAGCGAGTTTAAATCTGAAAGTGCTTTTGTAACTTCAGACTTAATTGTAATTTCAACATCATCATTGTGAGATCGTGTCGAAAGCAGATTTGCATCGGCTTCCTGTTCCATAAAATCTTCCTTCGAGCCGTTATAAATCGGATACTTGAAATTTACGACAGCAGCAAAATTACCCCTCAATATATCGATGTTCGGAATAAAACCATTCTTGAAACCATACATGAAATTAAAATTCAGACTTGGCATGTCATTCTTCCGGGCGTTTAGTTTCTGAAAACCGGCTGTCATTTCATTGTCATGTGCAATTTTTATTTCACTTCTTTCTTTCATGGCAACCTGAATTAGAGAATCGGCATTGAAGTTTCTATTTGAAAAATTAAAATCCCCCGTTACAATTATCCTGGCATCAGGCGTCATCCCCATAAGACTTCTTAACTGAATTTCCTGTTTCTTAATTTCATTCTGTATATCGATTTTCTGATTTTGAACCGCGCTTATTTTAACCTGTGTGGTCAGCGTATCAAAATCCGTTGCGGAACCGCTTTTTACTTTAGATACCGTATTCTGCAAATGAATATTCAGATTGCTGATTTGTTCTTCCTTCAGTTTTAGACTTTCTTTCAGATAAAGGATTGAATAATATGCCTGTATCGCTTGGTAAGCCAAATTTGTTTTTGCCAGTTCTACATTATCAAGAGCCGTATTTTTATTTGAACTGACAAGGTCTATTTGAGCATCCCTTTTTCCGAAATCGTAAACTGTGTATCCCAGACCGATATGAGCATCGTAATTATTCTCAGGATATAACTGGGCTGATAAGGAACCGAATTGAAAAACCTGCACTGGTCCGAGTCTGGCATAAGAAAAATCCGCATCTATCGAAGGCATATAATTACTTTTTAACTGGCTAACCCTTGCATCCACAATATCCGCCTGCCGGCTTAATTGTAATATCAGAGGATATCTTTGAATTGTAAGTTGCACCGCCTTGTTAAGATCAATCGGGATTCCATTGTTCTGCGAATAAACAGATGTTACACTAATCATTAAAAAATATAAAATAAGATTTTTGATTTTCATTTATGTTATCCTTTTGCTATTCCATAACGGCAATATTTTCTTTGCTTTTTTTCTTTTTTGTCCTGAGAAACAGAATGGGTGGAAGGCACAATAGAGTTATAGCCCCTGCCAGGAAAAAATCATCATTTATTGCCTGAACAAAGGCCTGGCTTATAACATGCTGACCGATCAGAGCTTGGGCTTTAGCAATAACAGCATTCCCGTTTCCTCCGTTTGCCTGTTGTACAAAATTCTGCATATGGTATTGTATATTTTTGAAAGCTGCAGAATATTTATCTACTGCTTCACCATTTAAAGCCGAATGAAAAATTATTCTTCTCGTAAGCATCGTCCCGAATATTGCCACTCCAAAGCTTCCGCCTATCTGTCTTATTACGTTAAATAAACCGGAGGCCTGTGCCATTTTTATCCTCGGTATCTTCATTAATGCTATTGTGCTTAAAGGCGTAAACAGCATCCCCATCCCAAAACCCCTTACATATAATGCACCCATTATTTGAGCATGTTCACTAAAGAGGGAAAGATTACTCTGCAGAAATAATCCGATTGCAAGTAAAACTACTCCGATAAATGCAGGGATTTTTGGATTTATTTTGTCGGACATGATTCCGGACAATGGAGACATGATTGCCTGAATTATTCCAACAGGGAAAAAAACAAGCCCTGACTGCAGTGCAGTGTAATTAAGTGAACTTTGTAAAAATAATGGCAGTAGAAATGTACTCCCGAATAACCCCATTCCGAATATAAATAATATTCCGTTCGTAACAGAAAAATTAAACTCCTTTAGTAGACTCAATTCTATAAGCGGATTCTTAATGGAAAGATCCGTTGCTAAAAAAACTACAAGACCGATTAATGAAAGACCAAAACAGGTAAGTATAAAATCCGATGTCCAGCCGTTTGTATTCCATGAAGAATTCCCGTTTGAGAGAGCCAGCAGTAGAAATGTTAAAAAAACAGACATTGAAATAAAACCTATAAAATCGAAAGAACGTGTTTTTTCCGTTTTATATTCACGCTGAATTAAATATGTAGCCACCATTCCAACAATTCCTACTGGAACATTCACATCAAAGATCGACTGCCAACTGAAATTATCAACTAAATATCCCCCTACCATCGGACCCAATGAAACAGATGCAGCCGCAGCTATGCCCCAGAACCCTAATGCAATGCCTCTTTTCTCAGGTGGGAATTCCCTTGTAATAATAGCCATGCCGACCGGCATAAGGAATCCGGCTCCAGCCCCCTGTATAAGCCTGAAACCAATAAGTGCATCTTCGCTCCAGGATAAACTGCAGAGGAATGATCCGAGTGTAAAAAGAAATAAAGCAAAAAAGTATGTCCTCTTGTAACCGAAATGGTCTGCTACCCACCCTGATGTCGGAAGCATAACTGCAAAAACAAGAAGATAAGCAGTAAGAACCCATTCAATCTTATCAACACTTGTTCCAAAAGCTGTCATCATTTTATTAAGGGCAACGTTAACAATGGTCGCATCAAGAACTGCCATAAATGTCCCCACCATAATGTTGGCAAGTACCCACCATTTATAAGATGAGTGTTCATGATGCAGGGATGGAATATTCCCGATTACTCTGCTTCTGATTTCATCAGCCATGCTTAATTCTTTTCCTTAACTCTTACTTCAACAGACATCCCCGGTAGAAGGTTTACATTAGAGTTCCCCTTGTCAATTGAAATTTTAACAGGGACTCTCTGAGTAACTTTTGTGAAATTTCCTGATGCATTATTCGGGGGAATAAGTGAAAATTGAGAAGCTGTGTTTGAACCAATCTGAATTACTTCGCCTGAAAATTTTATATCGGGATATGTATCAACAGAAATCTCAACCTGAGCCCCTAGAGTCACAAGAGCCAGCCGCGTTTCCTCAAAATAGGCTGTGATCCAGATATTTTTCATATCAAATATAGTAAAGATAGGTTGCCCCGGCTGCACAACATCCCCTTCAAGGACCCATTTTCGGGCTATCACTCCATCAATCGGGGAATAAATTGTGCTGTTTTTTAATTGTGCTTTAACTACTTCCTGCTGAGCTTTAGACATTCCCGGTTTTGTTAACGCAATATTATATTCAGCCTGAGCTGCATCAAACGCTTTTGCGGAATGGTCAAACTGTTCTTTAGTAATTATATTATCCCGGAATTGATTTTGAGCTCTCGCAAAATCATCTTTGGCTTTATCAAGATTTACCTTTGTAAGAGTGATACTTTCTTTTGCATTTAAAGTAACAGCGATAAATTGTTTCTCTTGTGCTTTAAGGTCAGAAGTATCTAGTGCTGCAAGAATCTGCCCTGTTTTAATAGTATCTCCTTCGGCAGATTTCAGGTTTATTAACCTGCCAGGCATTTTAGAACTTATGGTAGCTTTATCGGCATCAATAAAAGCATCATCGGTTGAAACATATCCTTTGTGCCCTAAATACCAATACCAGGCAGCAGCCCCTAATATGATAAATATAAACAGAGGAATAAGAATCCTTTTTTTCCTGTATATAGGAACCGATTCTATATCCTGTTCCCCGTTGGTGGTTTCAATTGTTTTCCCGGTTTCATCAGCCAAAGTAATATTACTCCTTATTACATTTTTTTATTTATTTGAATTACTTTAATGAACATGTCAATAGTCATCATCATTTCACTGCGCAGTTCACGGTAGATTTTAGGGTCCATCTCAGAGCCGGTTATTGATTTTATAGTCCTCAGCCTAAGTCCATGAAGAAGGTGCATAAGCAAATCGGCATATCGTTTGGGCACACTTAAAATGAATTCTCCTCTTGATTTTCCTTCTTCAATAATGTTGTTAATAATCCCGATTTCTTTTTCAGCGAATGACTCATACATTTTCATGGAAACTGCGCGTCTGTCATGAACAGCAGCAAATGAAAGGGTACCGAGATTAACAAGTTCGTGGAAAAACTTAAGTCTTTCTTCAACATAAATCTTTAATTTCTTTTCAGCACTGTTCTGTTTTTTAAAAAGGGAAGCAGCTTTTTTTATAAATTCATCCTGTTCATGCAGAATAGCAGCATGGAATAGGTTTTCTTTGGTTGGGAAATAATAATACAAAGAAGCCTTCCCCATTTCTACTTCTGCAGATATATCTTCCATGGTGGTTTTTGAGAACCCGTAACGTGCAAATACTTTTCTTGCTGCAAGAACAATCTGCTCCTCTTTTTCCCTTGATAATGATTCGTTCATTTTTTCGACCATTTTACTTGAATGTTCGAAAATTACAAATTAATTATATCAGACGCAACTAATGATCTTATATCCCCTTCACAATCGTTCGGACTTTAAAATAGCATTTTGCCATATCAAATAATTCACATCCTAATTGTCCAATTTACACTTTTTGACCAATCACAATTAATTTTATACTCCCACATACTCCCTATTTTGCTTTCTCGATTCTTACTTTCTCAGCATAATATCTTGCACCGTAATTGTAAGCGTCTTCCGACTCTTTTATTAGTTCAGAGATCAAATTTACTACTTGAGCCTGTCCTGTACCGAAAAGATTAACCCATGATTTATTCAGTGCCGCGTCTCCATATTTGCATTTAGCTAGAGATTGACAGAAAGGAGTAGCATGTTGTTTGTACTTTCCCTTAAGATCAGCCCATTTCCCTGAAATATATTTCAATTCTTCATCTGAAATCTTAATGTGTTTATCGGCTGCCTCAAGATTTACTCTTTTAACTTCTTTAGGATCAGGCTCCGACATTTCCCCTGAAGTGATCCGGGGAAGTTTTGCTATTTCTGCTTTCTCCCATTCGTCAATCCCAGTATGCTTATCTGCCACCTCCTTATCATGATCTGCCTTTGTTTTGTAATTGTTCATTTGTTCCTGCACATTAGTGGACATATATTGAGTCAGTTCCTGTTGTTTGGCAAATGCATCCTTAACTTCTTCAGATTCAAATTGCGTTTGAGGCCTATTAATATTCTTCATCATGTCCATAGCCATTTTCATCTTCTCTTCCTTGGACATTTTCTTTATTTTATCCGCCCCCCTTTCTTCTTAATTTCATAAGCTATTTTCGACTTATCATCCATGGAGATATATGCAGGAACGGAATTAATTTCCTTCGCAATACCATCAAGCTTTGTTTTCAATTCATCAAATAGCTTTTTCGCATCGCATTGAACAGTGCCATTGTCTGTTTTGCATATTCCCTTATTAAATGCATCCTTACATAATTGAGGAGGAACTAAAACCTTCTCAAAAAATGGAACCAGATCCGTCTTAACAGGCTTCTGCGCATAAACTGAACCTGAAAATAAAATTATAATTAAGATTAAAAGCCCTGTCATTCCCCTTGAAACGAAAAGATCTTTGCGTGTTTTTTCCATTTTTGTATCCCTGGATAATTACTGGTTTTGACTTAACATCTCATTGTTTAAATATAACATATAATTTCCTTTTCTTAAATAAGGTTTTTGAAAAAAGAATAAAGGGGGAGACGCTTATGATTTGATCAATTTAAATTACTGCTGTTTGTACTTTCCGGCTCTGAAAATAAAGAAATACAGCCACAACCAGACTTATTCCGCCTGACAATAAAAATGGAACCGCAGCCCCGAATTTATCCCACAGTATTCCAGTCAGAACAGATCCCAGCATGATGGCAAAACTCGAAAGCATTGTTATAAGTCCGATTGCCGATGCTCTCTTATTATCAGGAACAAGATCAGAAACCCATGCTTTTAATATCCCCTCAGAAAATGCGGCATACATCCCATAAAGAAAAAACAGTCCCCAAATAACAGCAATATTTGAAGTGAAACCGAAACCCATGTAAACTCCTGAGAAAATCAGTAGACCGGCAATAAATATATTTTTCTTTCCGTATTTATCCGCAAAAATACCCGCGGGAAAGGATGCCGAAGCGTAAATTAAATTGTAGAATACATACACCAGTATTGCAGATGTATTTGAATGAGATATATCTTTCGATCTTAAAATTAAGAACACATCACTGCTGTTTACCAGCGAGAACAATGTAAAAAGGATAGTCAGTATTTTATAATCTTTCGGAGATTCTTTCCAAAACCCGATAGGAAATAATTTCCTCCCCTCATTTTTAACTTCTATCTTCCTATCTTTTATTAATAATGCAACAGCTATCGCCGCAAGGGATGGTAAAAATGCTATTAAAAATACTAACCTGAAATTATTCGAATATATATTTAGTAAGAGAAGGGCAATCAAAGGACCGAATACTGCTCCTAATGTATCCATCCCCCTGTGAAATCCAAAAATTGCGCCTGAATTATTGGAATCGGAATAGCTTCCCAAAAGTGCATCCCTTGGAGCTGTCCTTATCCCTTTTCCGATCCTGTCCGTTACCCTTGATGCAAGAACTATCATTGTGTTTGGCAATAACCCCGGCAGTGGTTTTGATAAAGCTGACAAGCTGTACCCTAGCACAACAAAAATAGAACGCTTTCCTAGTTTATCTGATAAGAATCCGAAATATCCTTTTAGGAATCCTGCCGTTAACTCTGCCAGCCCTTCTATTAAACCTATTATAGCCATGGATGCACCAAGCACCCCCGATAAAAATATAGGAGTTACCGGATACAACATCTCACTTGCCATATCGGTAAAAAGACTTATTAGTCCAAGTAAAATAACCTGCCGGGGTATCCTGCTAAGCTTCATCTAAAGTAAATCCGACCTTTATAGAAACTTGCCAGTGTGAAACTTTCCCCTCCTCAATATGCCCCCTTGTATCAATAACCTCGAACCATCTCATATTATGCACAGTTTTAGCTGCTCTTTCAACAGCATTTTTTATTGCCTGATCAATGCTTAAAGGTGATGTTCCGGTTAATTCAATATGTTTATAAACATGATTGCTCATTATCGCTCCTTATCTTTATTATGAATAAAATGTTTGAAAAAAGTATTAAATTCACCCCACTATTACAAATTTAATATCACAGGAAATATGAATCTGACTGAAATAAAAAAAGAGATAAAGATAAACGCCAACCTTCAAAAGGCGGCTGTTCTGCAAAGGTTTTTTAAAACCGGCCCCGGTGATTATGGTGAAGGGGATATATTCCTTGGGATTATGGTTCCGGTGCAAACGTCAATTGCTAAAAAATATAAGGGACTATCTCTTAAGGAGATAAAAGAACTCCTCTACTCTGAAGTACATGAGGAACGCTTAATTGCATTACTCATTCTTGTAGAACAATATAAAAAGGGGGATGAACAGAAAAAAGAAGATGTCTTTACTTTTTATCATCTCCATAAATAAAAAATTAACAACTGGGACCTTGTTGATCTCACAGCAGATAGAATTTCGGGTATATATTTTATAGATAAAGATAAAATTATATTATATAAACTGGCTGAATCAAAAAATATCTGGGATAGAAGAATAGCGATAATGGCTACTTATCATTTTATTAAAAACAATATATTCGATGATGCGTTGTGCATTTCTGAAAAACTTCTCAATGATCAGCATGATCTTATCCAAAAAGCGGTTGGATGGATGCATCGTGAAATAGGGAACAGAAATATAAATACAGAAGAAGGCTTTTTAGAAAAACATTATAAGAAAATGCCAAGGACAATGCTCCGTTATGCCATCGAGAAATTTCCTGAAGATAGAAGGTTGGCTTATTTAAAAGGTAATATTTAATATGTCAGATCAGACAATCGATCCCGGCTTAGGCGAAAGATTCGGAGGTAAAACAAAAAGGATTATAAACCCTAATGGTTCTTTTAATGTTAAAAGAAATAATACCGGCTATAGTCCTAGGGATATCTATCATTTCCTCGTTAATTTATCATGGACAAAATTCTTTCTCCTAATCTTCGCCGGCTACTTCCTCGTAAATCTATTGTTCGGAACCGTATATTATATAATAGGAGTTGAAAACCTTCGTAATGCTGTAGATAAATCACCAATGCAAAGTTATTTAAATGCATACTTTTTTAGTGTGCAGACATTTACGACTGTCGGGTATGGCGGAATGGTCCCGACTGGTTTGCCCGCAAATTTTGTTGCATCTATTGAAGCTATGGTGGGACTTCTTGGCTTTGCAATTGCTACCGGTCTTCTCTACGGAAGATTCTCCCGCCCATCAGCAAGAATTCTCTTCAGCAGAAATGCTGTTGTAGCTCCGTATCGTGATAAAACAGCACTAATGTTCAGATTAGCCAACCAAAGGAATAATGACATAATCGAGGTCGAAGCAAACGTTCTCGCAGTCTTTATAGACAAAAGCACTAATAATCGAAAATATTACGGAATGAAGCTTGAAAGAAATTCTGTCTACTTCTTTCCTTTAAGCTGGACTGTTGTCCATCCCATTGATGAACAAAGCCCCTTCTATAATAAAACCGCCGATGAATTAAAAGAACTTCAGACAGAAATCCTTGTACAATTTAAAGGATTTGATGATACTTTCAGTCAGACTGTACATACTAAATATTCATATACGGTAGATGAAATTATCTGGAATGCTAAATTTAAACCTGACTTCGAACCTGATAATAAAGGAGAGATTATTTTCGATCTTAACCGTATTCATGATTATGAAGTCATTTAGAAACGGCAGCCTGCAAAGACATAGCTAATAATCTTTTATATTTGTTCTTAATATTCTATAAAAAAAGTAAAACAAGCATATTCTATGAAAACAAAAGGTCAAATCGTTAATAATTGGCTCCCCCGATATACCGGCACAGATGTAGCTGATTTTGGAAAATATATCCTGCTGGTAAATTTTCTGGAATATGTTAATATGTTTGCTGATAAATTTGATGTGTCTGTAAATGGGTTGAACCGTGCTATGCCGAACGCGACCGCTGAGGGAATTACTATCATTAATTTCGGGATGGGAAGTGCTAATGCTGCCACAATAATGGACCTTCTCTCCGCGATTCCTCCGATTGCATGTTTATTTTTGGGTAAATGCGGAGGATTGAAGAAAATAAATAAATTAGGTGATCTGATTCTTCCTATCGCAGCAATAAGAGGGGAGGGAACATCCAATGATTATTTCCCCCCTGAAGTGCCGGCCCTCCCTGCATTCAATCTGCAAAAGGCTGTTTCAACAACCATGCGGAATTTTGAACGGGATTATTGGACCGGAACTATCTATACTACTAACAGGCGTGTTTGGGAACATGATGATAACTTTAAACAGTATCTCAGTTCAATCAGGTGTATGGGGATAGATATGGAGACGGCAACTATCTTTTCTGCGGGATTTTATAATAAGATTCCATGCGGTGCATTGCTTTTGGTCTCTGATCAGCCGATGTTTCCTGAAAGTGTAAAAACAACATTAAGCGATAAAAAAGTTACTGAGGAATTTGCACAGCTCCATCTTGAAATTGGGATTGCCGCTCTCCGCGAACTTATAAATAATGGAATAACAGTTAAACATCTGAAATTCTGATATCAGGGGATATTTGATATCAGTTTCCATATTTTAGCAGACTAAATTTTTTTAATTAATCTAAGTTCATATAAAAACTATACTCATGAAATTCTTTAACACTCTTATTGCATTATTCATAATAATCAATAAAGCCATACTGCCCCAGATATCTGGTAAAATTCTTGATGATAACACTAATTTGCCCGTCACTGAAGTAATTGTTACATTTACAGATCTGCAGATCACAACCACTTCGGATAGTGCAGGATTATTTACTTTTAATATCTCTTCCTCTTCCTATAACTTGTCATTTTATCGTATAGGTTATAGGACACTTAAAATCAAAACTGATTTCACCTCTGAAAGCCTTCCGGTTTTATTTAAAATGAAACCTTCAATAATAACTTATGGAGAAGTTACTGTTACAAGTACACGGTTTGAACAACTTATTAGGGATGTTCCTCTTCCAATGGAAATTGTTAATAAGGATTATATCATAAATACAACGTCTGTATCTGTTCCCGATGCTATTCAGAACCAGCCGGGTGTCGCTATTGCAAGGGATGGGATATGGGGGACTGATATCAGCATCAGAGGATTAGGTCGCCAGAATATTGTTACACTTGTTGACGGCAACCGAATTGAAACTGCCTCAAATCATGCCGCAACTCTTTCGCTTGTGGATATTTATGATATCGATAAAATAGAAATAATAAAGGGAGGGATTTCATCTTTATATGGTACCGGCGCTGAAGGAGGTATTGTCAATATTACCACTAAATCGGGTACTTATACCGATAGGTTATCTTTATCCGGAAATCTTATAACCGGTTATAATTCTGTTAATCAGGGAGGAGCAGGTTACCTGAATCTGATCTCTTCATCTTCAAATTGGTATGCTAAAATAAGCGGTACACTCCGCTCTGCTGTTAATACAAAAACTCCTGATGGTACTTTATTGAACAGTCAATATAGTGATGATAATTTATCTGCTTCGTTCGGAATTAAGCCAGCAGGAAACCAGGAACTTTTGTTAAAGTATCAGCGCTTTCAGGGTGAAGATATCGGTATCCCCGGTGCGAAAGCATTTCCGACTATAGCCCAGGCCAAATACCTGCTCGCTGAACGTGATATGTATAGTGCCGAATATAAATTCTATGATCTCTTACCATCCCTGACAAACTTATCAATCAAATATTTTTACCAGGATATTAAACGGGATGTTCAATTAATAGTAAAACCTAACGCAAATGTAACACAAACACTTACTCCTTCAGCCGACCATAGTACCTGGGGAACACAACTACTTTCCAATTGGCAGTTAAACAGCTTAAATCATCTTTCTGTAGGTTTAGAAGTTTGGCAAAGAACTTTTACAGGTTTTAGGGAAACCAAAGTTCAAACCTCCACTACCACCACAATTACGGGAGATTATCCTGTACCGAATTCTAAGTATTTAAGTTCGGGTGTCTTTGCTCAGGATGAAGCTGCGTTTCTCGACAACAAGCTGAAAATAAATTTCGGTGGAAGGTATGATTTAATTAAAGTTTCAAATGATAATGCATTAAATCACGTTTATATCATTACCAATGGAGTAATAAGTTATCCAAATCCTATTCCATTGTCATCATTCTATGCAAGTACTGCACATGATCAAAGTTGGAGTGGAAATCTGAGTTTATTATATACACTAATTAATGATGTTGATGTAACTCTTAATATTGCTCACGCATTCCGTTCTCCGGTTCAGGAAGAACGCTTTCAATATATACAACTTGGCAATCCCCTCACAGATCCAGTTTATCTTGGCAATCCTAACCTCAAGCCGGAACAGGGAAATTTTCTTGATTTAGGAATTCGTATATGGAAAACGAAATATAATTTTAAAGGAAATGTCTTTCTTGATAATATTATAGACCTTGTAATAGATCAACATGATACAGCTAATATTTACCGGAAGGCTAACGTCGGGAAAGCCCGCCTCTATGGATATGACCTAGGGTTTGAATATAATTTTTGGAGTACATTCGTAACTTATGGCAGCCTCTCGTATGTTAGAGGTGAAGATTTATTAAACAACGCCAATCTCCCGCAAATCACTCCTTTTAATGGCAGACTTGGATTTAGGTTCCCGATTAATATTTATTTGAATGCAGATATCAGCTCCACTCTTTTTGCGAAACAATATAAAATTGCGGTGGGGGATACCTCTACTCCTGGCTATGTTACATTCGATTTTCAGTTGAATACTAATATGATTAACTGGAATTTCTTTCACTTCAGATTGTTCGGCGGAGTGGAAAATATATTAAACAAATCCTATAGGGAATTCCTCTCAACTAACCGTGGTTTCATTAAAAGTGAGCCGGGAAGGAATTTCTTTTTAAAGCTTCAGCTTAACTGGTAATATTATGAATTGGTTTTTTATAGCTTTAATTTCTGCAGTTCTTTCGGCAGCATCGGCTATATCTCAAAAGAAGATACTCTTTTCTCTTTCGGCACTGGAGTTTTCCTTTTTTGTTTCCCTTTTTAATATACTATTGTCAATTCCTTTCTTTTTTGCTTTCGATATCGGATCAATTTCTCCTGAAAGCATAGCTATTCTCTTTATTAAATCGATTATGGGGGCATTAGCTTTTTATAATGTAATGCTCGCATTAAAGAACCTCGATATCAGCGGCGCGTTACCTCTTTTAGTGCTTACTCCCGGATTCGTAGCATTATTTGCTTACCTTTTTGGTTTAGAGCTGCTTTCAATCATACAGATATCAGGAATGTTTTTGCTTTTGGCAGGGACCTATCTCCTTGAAATGAAACCAAAACAGGCACTAATTGAACCCTTTAAGATTTTTTCCAAATCAGCCAATTATCATTATATCGGATTTGCTCTCATTCTTTTTACTGCTTCTTCCATCCTGGATAAAGTGCTTCTTGGAAAATACAAAATGCCCCCGAATGCTTTTATGGCATTTCAACAGGTGTTTTATGGAATTGTGATCGGTGCTGTTTATCTTTTTTCCTCCAAAATAAAGCATAATTCATTAAACTCGTTTGATAAAAAAATATGGTTTTGGATTATTCTTATTGCAGTACTTACTGTCGGATACAGATATACTCAGATCAAAGCTATTAAAATAGCTCCTGTTTCCCTGGTTCTTTCAGTTAAAAGGATTTCTGTTTTTATCGCTGTTGTAATAGGAGGTAGATTGTTTAATGAAAAGAACTTATTTAGAAAAGCTCTTGCGACAGCAATAATGGTAGCCGGTGCAATTATGATAATGGAGGAAGGATAACCCCCTTTTTCACTTAACCTTGTTTAAGTTAATTTCTTAATCTATATTATTCCGGATTACTTATATCTGTTATAAATTAGAAATAAAGAATTTAATACTAAATCAAGGAATAGATCATGAAAACGTTCATTATATCAGTAATTTTTCTCTTTGGAATATATTTTACTTCATTTGCCCAGACATCATGGGACATTGATAAAGTTCACTCTGCAGTAAAATTCGGTGTAACCCACCTTGTTATCTCTACTGTTGAAGGAAATTTCAAGGATTTTAACGCAAAGCTTTCTACTAAAGCAGATGGAAGTCTGGAAAAGATCGAAGCTGACATTAAAACCAATAGTGTAAATACAGAAAATGAACAGAGGGATAATGATTTAAGATCAGATAATTTCTTTGCCTCTGCTAAATTTCCGGAAATGTTATTTATAAGCAAAAGTATCCAGAAGATTGGGAAAGATGATTATAAAGTCACAGGCGATCTTACAATTAGAGGTATAACTAAATCAGTTGTCCTTGATGCTAAAAATAATGGCACAATAAAAGATCCATGGGGTAATACCAGAAGCGGATGGACTGCTTCCGGGAAAATCAACAGGTTCGATTTCGGGTTATCATGGAACAAAGCAATTGAAACAGGTGGACTGATCGTAGGCAAAGAAGTTACCATCTCCATTAATGCTGAATTCATCACTAAAAAATCTCCAATATTATAATCATAAATAAGCCGGACACTTTAGTCCGGCTTTTTCTTCCTTGATTAGTCTTTTTATTCCCCCGAAATTATTTAATAATTAAATTAACCCCCAGTTGCGGAAATATAATGCGGAATGAATCTGCTGACATTATCTGTAATTAATGAAGTGTTTTCTCTTATGCCCATACCTGCCGGTTCCTGGTCAATCATCCATGAACCCAGAACAGGATAGGAACCTTCAAATTTAGGTGTTTCGAAAAGCTGCTGATAGATTAACTGCTGATCAACATAACTTCCAGCTTCCGTTGCCGAAGCATCATATCCCGACCCATTATATTTATTGATAGTTATATTATTTCCTTCCCTCCCCAGGACCGGTTTGCTGACATAGGAAAGTTTATTCTTAAAAAAATAGTTATTATCCTCAAAGGCGGGCAGAAGCAACGGGTGTTTGGGAAATAATTCCCACAGAATAACCAGAATCATCTTGTTTGATAAAAGCATCTTCCATGCAGGCTCAATCCAGTAGGGATTATTTTCATTCTCAAACAATCCCCCGGAAAACTTTTCATCAATCAGCCATTCCCAGGGATATAGTTTAAAGATATTATTTATCATTTCATTGTTCATATCAACATAAGCCTTCTCATCATCCACAAATCCGATGTCCTCAATATAAATTAACCCGGTATTTAATCCTGCTTGTGTTGCACAGTCACGTAGGTATTCCACAGTTGTAAGATCTTCAATATTATCTTTCAGGCAGGCGAAATGGAGGAAACCCGGATCTTTTAAATATGGAGCTATATCCTTAAATTTTGCAATCAGTTTCTCATGCAGTGAGTTGAACTGGTCAAGTTTGGAATCAAAATCCTGAAGCCAATACCACTGAACGATGCCTGCTTCAAATAATGATGTAGGTGTATCCGCATTATATTCCAGCATCTTCAATTGTTGTGCATCAGAAGTGAGCATAGGATTGTATCCCAGGTCGAATCGTCCGTATATTGCAGGATGCTCCTCGTTCCACGACTTGATAATGATTTCCGCTACTTTCTTCGGCAGGTTAAACCTATTGAAAAGATTCTTATCTATGATATGTTGTACTGCTTCAAGACTCATATCATGCAATGTTTTTGTTGCACGTTCAATACGGAGTATTTCATCCATTGAAAACTCATAAGCACGGGACTCATCCCAATAGAGGTTATTTAATGAATGAAAGGTAAAGCCCAAAGCTTCCACTTTTTCCTGCCAGTTTTCCCTAACACCGGGTTTCTTTAATATCATTATGCCCCCGCACCAGTTCCGTGGGTTCCGAAACCGCCTCTGCTGATGGAATGACTGCTGAATACTCTTCCCCCTGAAAAGCTTTTGCCACTTGCAAATTCGCCGGTGCTGCGGGAAAGGTATCTGCCATTATTATCGTATCCTCCGTAATAATAGGAACGCCTGCCGGTCTGCGAAATCAACCAGTACATGAAAAAAGGATTCATACCGCCGTTATTATATGCGTAAGTCTGATCGGGATTTCGTGTATCCGTCTGGACCGTCCAGTCATTATCCTGTTTTTTTTCTTTTTTCTTTTCACATCCTCCGAACATTGCCAGCGAAGTGCAAAGTACGAGATTAATTACAGTGCTCTTTTTCATTTCTCTTCCTTTGCCCTGAATGAAATTCCATAAGGTATTGCAACAACAGTATCTTTTTTGTTCCCATTTTCATCTTCCACCTGGATAGTTTTATTTCCCAAAGCCGGAAGTGTAAACGAGCTTTCGTTTACTTTTACTAACTGGGAATGTACGAATATTTTTGTATTCTGGTGGAATGTTACACTATCTTTATAATTATGATAGGTTAATTGGTTTTCAATAAGATTATCCTTCTGCTGTTCGGGAATCTTAGGCTCTTCTTCCTGTTGGCATCCGGCAAAAAATCCTGCTAATAGAAAGAATAGAAATATCTTTTTCATGATTTCCTTATTTGTGATAATATAAAATAATCGATTTCTTTATTCCCCCGATTGTCATAATATTAAAATAGTGATAACTTTAATAAACAAAAAAATCATAATAACTATGCTAATTCTAGTTGGTTCAAAAAATCCCGTTAAAATAGAATCTGTAAAAGAGGCATTTGAGAAATATTTTACAAAAATAGACGTACAAGGGATTGAAGTCAGCTCTGGAGTATCCGACCAGCCTGTAAATGAAGACACATTCAAGGGAGCAAAAAACCGGGCCGATGCACTTTTTGTGATAAATAAAGCAAGTAAGATGGGAGCTCAATATTTTGTTGGTATTGAAGGAGGCATAATAAATATCTATGGTAACTGGTTCTCTTTAGGATGCATCTGCATTATAAATGAAAACGGGAAATCCAGTTTCGGGACTTCCTCTCATTTCAGCCTGCCAAAGAAGATTATAGATAAGTTGTTACAAGGGATTGAATTAGGAAAAGTTATAGATGACCTTACGGGCCAGCACAACTCAAAGCAAAAGTCGGGGGCAATTGGTCATTTGACAAAAGATGTAATTACACGAAAAGATCTGTATACTCAAGGGATAATAACCGCTTTAATTCCATACTTTAATCCTGATCTATTTAACTGAAACAGCTTTGTTTTATATCATGGTTTTGATTTGACAAGTAGTTATTAAAACTATATATTTATTTTATGATTATTAAATTTTTAATATTATTCCTTTCAACTTCTGCTAATACCTGCTGGTGGCCTCAGGGCCTATAACATTTCAATGCTCTTAATTGAGCAATAAAATATTTATCACAATTTCTAAAAATCAAACTTACTCAGTAAATGATAGTTTCCTGAATATTATCCGTTATTGAGTGCAAAATTAAATTTTATTATTAAAAGGAGTAAAAGATGTCACAGAAAAAATTTCTTCTTGATGAAAACGAAATGCCTAAGACCTGGTATAATATACAAGCCGATTTGCCTGTTCCATTGCATCCCCCTCTTCACCCTGGAACAAAGCAGCCGATCGGTCCTGCAGATTTAGAACCTCTTTTTCCAATGGAATTAATTCTCCAGGAAGTAAGTACTGAAAGATATATTGACATTCCTGAGCCCATACGCGATGTTTATAAAATCTATAGACCATCACCTCTTATCCGCGCAAGTGGATTGGAGAAAGTGCTCGATACACCCGCAAAAATTTATTATAAATATGAAGGTGTGAGTCCTACCGGCAGTCATAAACCAAACACAGCTATTCCGCAGGCATTTTATAATGCTCAATCAGGGATTAAAAAATTAACTACTGAAACCGGGGCAGGGCAGTGGGGATCATCGCTTGCTTTTGCAGGATCGGTTTTCGGAATTGATGTACATGTATTTATGGTAAGGATAAGTTATGAGCAGAAACCTTATCGAAGAGCAATGATAGAAGCATTCGGCGCAGAGGTTACTGCAAGTCCTTCTAACCTCACAAATATAGGAAAGAGCATGAGGGAAAAATATCCAGACACCCCCGGGAGTCTTGGAATAGCGATAAGTGAAGCAGTTGAAATTGCTGCAATGAACAAAGATACAAAATACAGCCTGGGAAGTGTGCTCAACCATGTTTTGATGCATCAGTCAATAATTGGTGAAGAATCTTTGATTCAATTTGATATGGCAGGAGATTATCCTGATATATTAATTGCCTGCGCAGGGGGCGGGAGTAATTTTGCCGGTTTCACTTTTCCTTTTATAGGTGAAATGTTAAGGGGAGGAAAGAAAGTAAGGGTTATTGCTTCGGAGCCAAGTGCATGTCCAAGTCTTACAAAAGGAGTTTATGCATACGATTTCGGGGATACAGGAAAATTAACTCCTTTAGTAAAAATGCATACTCTCGGAAGCGGCTTCATCCCGCCTTCAATTCATGCAGGCGGATTGCGCTATCATGGTATGGCGCCCTTAGTTAGTCATCTGAAGGAATTGAATTTGATAGAAGCCCGTGCAGAGGATCAGCTTGATTGCTTTAAAGCAGGTCTGCTCTTTGCAAGGAATGAAGGGATCATTCCGGCTCCTGAATCAAACCATGCTATCAAAACTGTAATTGATGAAGCCCTGAGGTGTAAACAGGAAGGTGTTTCCAGAACAATTGCATTTAATCTGAGCGGTCATGGTCTTCTTGACCTCGGTTCGTATGCTTCCTATTTTGCCGGAACTCTCGAAAATACAGATTTTCATCCAAAGGATATGGAAAATGCAATAATGGAACTACCCGTGGTATAATCTTTCTGATATATTCTTATTAAGGTCCGGAGTTCCGGGCTTTAATTTTCTGCTTTTTATTTTCATTTCGATATTCTGAGAAAAATTGTAAATCCAATTGAACCATTTTCTATTTGAGGTGTAATAGGTTATATAATTTTAATTTTTGGGAGATTATAATGAGTAAGTTCATTCTTCGCGTCTCAATTACGTCAATTCTTTTCCTTGCTTTTGTTACTATTTCATATCCGCAAAAACCGGAAAAAGTTTATTCTATAGTTAAACAGATCAAAACATTTGAATGGTATAAATCTGCAGCTGAACAATGGGGAAAAATACTGGAAAAGGATAAAAAGAACCCCGAAGCCTGGTTAAATTACAATATAGCTAATAGGATGGCAAGGAATATGTTCCCGGATAAATGGCAGAGTGCAAAAGGGGGATATTTGAAAGATCTGGATGAAATTGTCAAGGAGACCTCCGAAAATATTCCTAATACATTTGAAAACTATTATATGAAAGTCACGAATAATCATTCTTTCAATGATCAGCAGACTAAAGATATGTTCAAGGCATATGAGCTGGGACCAGATAGGGTGGAGTTATTTCATGAACTTATATGCTATTATGAATTACAAAGAGATATCCTTAATTCCAAAAAGTTCTGTAAAAAGTGGTTTGAAAGCAGGGACATCTCTCCCGGTATATTAAATTGGAATTATAATGTGCTGGCTTCCCTTGACTCAAACAGTGTTCTGATTACTAATGGCGATAATGATACTTTCCCGGTATGGGTTCTGCAGTATGTACAAAATTTCAGAAAAGATATTCTTGTCCTGAATATTAATTTAATAATGATTGAAAGATACCGCGATAAGCTTTTTGCAGAAAAGAATATTAAATCATTTGAACCGGATACATCGGCTAAAAATGGTTATATTATAATGAAAGATATTCTGAAACACCTTGTTAAGAATTCAAACGGAAGGAGCGTTTATTTTTCTTTTACACTGAACCCTATTTTCTATGAAGACATAAAAGATAAAACCTATATGACCGGTCTTGCATTTAAATACAGTGAAAAAGACTTTGATAACATGGCTTATTTAATACGGAACTATGAGAACAGTTGGCTTCTCGATTACCTGAAAGCTGATTTTACGAACGATCTTTCAGTATCTGTAATTAACTAGATTAATACTAATTATCTTCCGGTTTTTGCTAAATTATATAATCATTATAAGCTAAGCGGTAAAGAAGAACGTATGGATTACGTTAAGAACATGGCAAAATTAGTTGCTCAGAAATGTGAAAATATGGAATATTATAAATATCTTTTTGAACAATAGATTTTTTTAATTATTGGCGCATTAACCCCACATGCAGTTCCTGAAACAGGATTATAAGAAAAGGAGCGATGAAGAATTAATGGCAATGGTTCTTAATAAGAATGAGTTGGCATTTGGAGAATTATATTGCAGGTATTCAAAAAAAATATTCTCCTTTTTTTACCGGATGTTTTACTGCGACAGGGATAAGGCAAGGGATTTTCTACAGGACCTTTTTCTAAAGTTAATTGAGAAGCCCGAATCATTTGATTCTGCAAGAAAGTTTTCCCCATGATTTTATTCTCTTGCAGCTAATATGTGTAAAAATGAATATAAGAAAATCAAAATAAGGAATGAACATTCTGATTCACGCACCTATTACGATATCTCTGTAAATACAAATATTTATGATGAGCTGGATCTTAAATCTTTCATGGGGGAATTATATCATTTTCTTGAAGAAATGGATGATGACCACAGATCTGCTTTTTTATTGAGGTATGGTAATAATTTATCAATTAAAGAAATTGCTGAAATTCAGGATTGTCCCTAAGGGACTATAAAGTCGCGATTGTATTACACAATGAAATATTTATCTGAAAGACTAAATGTTTATAAACCGGGAGGAACTGATTAGATGATGGATGATATATTAAACCTTCTGCCTGATTTTGAAAACTTATTGAGAACCAAGAGTTTTGCAGAATTAACCTCTTCTGAAAAATCTATAGTACTGAAGTTCATGACTATTGAAGAATATGATGCCATGAAGAATAATGCTGCCCGGGTTATTGAGGCATTCGCTGAAGAAGAGAAATATTTACTATTAGATAAAAATTTAGAAAATGCTCTTGCTGGTCGTTTGAGTAAAAAGGAAGAAAAACCCTTTGCAGGAACACCAGAATTTTTATCCTTTATCATAGGATTCAAAATGCCGGTTTATCAGGTGGTAATTCTTATACTTGTAGGGCTGTTTTTAATTCCTAAATCTGACACCAAAATAGTAACTAAAGTACTACCTATTTCCAGAGTGGACACGGTATTTGTTGAAAAGCCAATAACTCGTACTGCCTCTGAAAAGTATTATAACAAAACAAATAATATTTATCCGATTGGGAAAAATCGTATTTCAAACCAGCATATAAGTAAAATTCATCCTGTTTTATTAAATCCAAACAGTCCTTTCTTTGCGAATATTGTTACTCATTTTCAAAATGAAAAAACCGGGCGTCCGATAGAAAGCGATTCGAATCTTTACTGGCGGTTAGTAACGGTGCAATTGCAGGATAATTAGAGAAGTTTATCTTTCAGCCACGTTGATTTATTTGAAATAATCCCATCTATTCCGGAATTTATTAATCTTAATACTTTGGGTGGGCTGTCAACTGTCCATACATAGACTTTTAAACCGGAGGACTTTATCTTTTCAATTTTCTTTTTATCTAACCATCTGGAATATGAAAGACTAACACCGTCCAGATTATTTTTCTTGGAAGATTTTATCAATCTGTTCAGCCGGTAGGAATTAAGAATAATATTTTCCCTGTCAACCCGTTTAATCCTGTAAACTTCAAATTGAGGCAGTGTCTTTTTTACCAAAGACATTTTCTTAAGACCGAACCCGGCTAATTTTATTTGGGAATTCTTAAGGGGAGTTTTCCCCAGCAGTTTTTTAAGCAAAGGGAGAATTGCGATAGTGCATTTAATTTCAACCATAACGAACTTACCGGAAGGTACCTTATTAAAAACCTCTTCCAGGGTCGGTATTCTCTCATTCAGCCACTTCTTTCCTTTCCAACTTCCGACATCAAGTTTTTTAAGAGATTCAATTGTCTGTGATTTTACTCTGCTGGATACCCCGGATGTTCTTTTTGTATTCACATCGTGAATAACTACAATCTTTTTGTCTTTTGATAAGCGAACATCGATTTCCGCACCGTCTGCATTATGAGTCCAGGCATACTTGATAGCTGCAAGAGTATTTTCCGGAGCGATAAATGATTCACCTCTATGGGCAATGAAACTTATCATAAACTAATCTACCACAAAAAGTTTTGCGCCAACAACTGTTGAGGACCGGTGTGCATCTGAATTATCTGCTACATGGTAGCTCATGCCCGGAGTAAGGGTAAACTTTCTTCCATCGGATAATTCTGTAATGAGTTCTCCTTCAATGCAAAGTATAATATGTCCCTTGCTGCACCAATGGTCTGCTGAATAACCGGGGGAGTATTCCAGCATCCGGATACGCATGTCATCGAAATTTTTTGTGCGCCACAATGCTTTACCTGTTTCCCCAGGATATTCAACAGGATCTACATCTGACCAGTTTATAATATTAAAAGGGATGTTATTTATTTTCATAACGGGGAATCGGGTTGTTTATATTTGTAAAATAATAAAAATGAAAGCACAAAGGAAGTTTTTAAGCAGTCTAATTGGTCTAAAAATTTTACTTGTCAGGTATGACACAATATTAAGGTTTATTTTTTCCTAATCTGGAAACATAATCCCCAAAGGCTTATATAATAAATTAATTCACCAGGGTTACATATGAAGAGACATATTACATTTATAGTTTTTTTAGTTTTACTTACGATAAGTTTTCAGCCAGATTTCCCTCAGGGGAAAGCAATTAGCAATCCTCCGGTATCTTCCTCAATTTCAAGGGAGAGGGTAACACGGGATTATTATTACAATCGTGATGAGGATAAAGCTGATAAAGGTAACGGGACTTATGATAGAATTTATAGTAATAATATTTCCCGTGACGATGACGATTCTTATGTTTACAGAAATAACCATGATAGGCGGAATAACCGGCAAAACAGTAATGAAATCTCCAGGAGCCACATACACTGGAATTCCAATGATTATCCTCTTAAAGTATACGTCCTGCCAACAGATTCCCGTTATTTCAAATCTATTTATAAAAAGTATATTGATTATGCTTTCAGGGTCTGGGGGAAAGCCGACAGCAGGATTAAGTTTGAGTATGTTTCATCTGTTTCCGATGCAGATATTACTTTTTCCTTTGAGGATAACCTGATGGAAAAGTATGATGAAAATTTTCTTGGACTTACAAATTATGAACTTGCCGGCAACCACAATATAAAATTATCCGATATTCAGATGGGGATGCTATCGGCGGTTGGAGAAAAATTATCAGATGGAGCTGTAAAAGCAACTATTATTCATGAGCTTGGACATGCTATCGGGCTTGAACATAGTAAGGATAAAAGAGATATTATGTATCCTTACATTAATCCCAATTCTTCGCCAAATATGGATTTTGGTGATCTTTCAAATAGTGATATTAAAGTAGTGAAATCAATTGTAAACCTTGGATTTAAGAATCTTTATACGAGGAAGTAAACGGAAGCAGAATCTAATCCCGGTTTGTTGTGGTCAATCATGATTTTAACCAGGCGGATCTACATATTCAAAGCAGGAGAATAAAATAATTACCTATTATATTTGTTATATAATCTTAGGAGAATAATATTATGGCATCCTATTGTGAATATGTAAAAAAATTAGAGGAACATAACATTCATAAGAAATATCATGATGGCGAATACGGTTTCCCCTTGCATGATGATAACCTCCTGTTTGAAAGACTTTGTCTTGAGATTAATCAGGCAGGGTTAAACTGGAGCATAATACTGGGCAAGAAGGATAATTTCCATAATGCGTTTCATAAGTTTAATATTAAAAAAGTAGCATCCTATAATGAAAAAGAAATAGAGAGGCTTCTTTCGGATGCAGGAATCATAAGGAATAAACTAAAGATCACTTCAGTTATTGAAAACGCAAAAAGAATATTGGTACTTCAGAAAGAACATGACTCTTTTGAGAACTGGCTGAATAAAAACCATCCTAAATCATTAGAGGATTGGGTAAAGCTCTTTAAAACGCAATTCAGGTTTACCGGAAGTGAAATTGTTAATGAGTTTTTAGTCAGTACAGGCTATCTTCCTAATGGGCATGACAAAAGCTGTCCTGTTTATAAAAAAATAATTAAACAATCCCCTGCATGGCTGAAAAATAAAAAACAATAATTTAAGGGGTGGAGATGGTAATCATTTTAACTGTGGAATTTATTTTGAATTAATTTATATTATATAAAAAGATGGAATTCAATTGGGTGATATAGTATTCTGGACAATTATGAGGACCGCGGTAGTTATTCCTGCCATGTGGATCCTGCGGGGCTATATAGATTTTGAGTTATGGTGGGCTATATGCATGATGAGTATTTATGGGGTTATTATTCATCCTACGATAATTCATTACAAGCTCTTTGAAGAAAAGAACAAAGATATTATAGAATCAACTCTTTGTTCATCCTGCAAGCACTTTGATAAAACAGCAGTTCTTTGTATGAAATATGATAAGCACCCTTCTATGGAGTCTCTTCCCTGTGAGGGGGTGGACTGGGAGCCGGGCTTTAGTGAAGTAGATAGTGATTTGAGGGAAAATTAGTCAAATTAATCACATAAATTCTTCCCACCTTTAAACCTTTTATCTGAAAAATTGCCTAAGAGGTATAAAAGTTAAATCTATTTCCAACAACTAAGTTAGGTAATATGTTAAAGAATAATTTCTCAGGAATTTTTAGATATACAGGATTATTTTTTCTATTCCTGTTTGCGGTTTACGGATGCTCTTCAGTACCCGAAGTCACCAGTTCCCACAATAACAATGAAATTGTTGTTGACGGAAAACAGGGGGATTGGGGAAATACCTTTACTTCCGTAAAAAATGAGAATGTTGCAGTAGCTTTCAAAAACGATGATGAAAATCTTTACATTTGTTTTATTACATCAGATAATCGGAAAATAGTAAAGGTCTTATCAACCGGTTTAACTGTCTGGCTATATCCATCGGATTCGAAGGATGTTATTGGGATACAATATCCTGTAAGAAAATCATCGGAAGATTTTCGTTCAGTTGTAAACGAAAATGGGGAAGGTATGGAACCATCGGACATAAACGGAAGGATTCAGAAATTGCTTAAAGTTCAGAACGAATTAATAATTGTGGATGAAAATAATATTGGAGTGTTCAGTTCTTCTCCTGATGTGGAAAAGGGTTTCAGGGCAAAGATCGGTTATAATATGAACCAGCTTGTATATGAATTAAAAATTCCGCTTACAAAGAATAAAGAATTTACACAATTTGTTTTCAAAGCTAATCCTCAGGATAATATAAGAGTTAAGTTTGAAACAGGTAAGCTTCAAAATAAAGGTTCGGATAATAACCAGCAAGAAAGCCCCAGAGGGAATGGAGGAGAAGGAATGGGGGGAGGGCGCCGTGGACGAGGAGGGAATTCCGGCGGCATGGGGGGAAATAGAAAGGAGGGGGGGGCTGGTAACAACGGTCCATTAGAATATGAATTTAAGGTAAAATTGACATCATTATAGGGATCGCTTTATTCAGAAAAAATTTCTCCATTTCATAGAGAGATTTACTAATTTTGTGTTAAAATATTATAATTAATAGGTGCAAACATGATTTCCGAAATTGCTATTAAGGGTTATTATTTCCGCACAGAAGAGATCCAGTTAAAAAAGATACAGCTTTATACTTTTGTTCTTCTATTTACAGCTGGTAATATTATTTTCCCATACCTTTGCCATACTATTCCAAACGGAGGAAAAATCCTGCTTCCACTATTTTTCTTTACACTGATTGCTTCATATAAATTTGGAATTAAAGCCGGATTATTAACTGCAATCATTTCTCCATTGTTAAATAACATATTTTTCGGGAATCCACCTTCGGCAATGCTTATTGAAATTATATCAAGATCTGTTTTGCTTGCTTTTATTGCCTCTTACATTTCGAAGAAAACAAAAAAGATTTCTCTTGTTCTGCTGGCTGCTGTAGTTTTATCATATCAGTTTGTCGGGGGATTAGCTCAATGGATGATTACCGGGTCAATTCAAAATTCTTATGCTTCATTTCTAATAGGAATTCCGGGAATGATTATTCAGGTTATCCTGGGATTTGCAATACTATTAACTCTGAAAGATTATGAATTCAAAAACGATAAATGAGATCTTAAATAAGATAAAGACTTTTGAATTTCATGATGATTTCGATACGATAGTTGCAATAGCAAGAGGGGGTATTTTTCCGGCGGCTCTGCTTCAACAGAAGCTTTTGTTAAATATGGAGATTATCTGGCTTAACTTCAGAAATGAGAATCAACAGCCCCAGCATGATGAACCTGTTTTACTGAAACCAATCTCCTTCGATTATTTTAATAAAAAAATATTGCTTGTGGATGATAGGAGCAGAACTGGAAAAACTTTTGAAAAGAGTAGAGATCTACTTAAAGGAGCCCGGTTTATTAAAACATTTGTTGTAAACGGAAAAGCGGATTATCCACTGTTTGATGAAGACTGTTTTACATTTCCGTGGAAACTGAGTTAACATGAAAATATTTACCGTTATTATTCTGCTTTGTCTTTTAAGTGTAAAAATAAAAGCACAACCCATAATAATAAATGTATGGAATGGAAAGATTCCGGGGTCTATTGAATCTCCCCGCTTTAAGGAAGATACAGTTAGAATCGAAAATGGGAAGATCAGGATTGCAAAAGTTATCAATCCTACGGTCACAATTTATTTCCCTGAAAAAAGAAAGTCTAAAGGTACTGTAGTTATTATATGTCCCGGCGGGGGATATGAAAGATTGTCAGTGGATAATGAAGGTACTGATATTGCCGGATGGCTTAATCAAAATGGAATTACAGGCATAATCCTAAAGTACCGTCTGCCGAATGATACTATAATGAAAGACAAAAAGATCGGTCCATTACAGGATTTGCAGGAAGCTGTGAGATTAGTCCGCCGTCGCGCATCAGAATGGAAAATAGATCCTAATAAGATTGGAGTTATTGGTTTTTCGGCTGGTGGGCATCTTGCTTCTACATTATCTACCCGTTTCAATGAAAAAATTTATGATTCAGATACAACCAGTGCACGCCCGGATTTTGTAATCCTTGGTTATCCGGTAATTACAATGAGTGAGTTAAATACTCATACCGGATCTAGAAGAAATCTTCTTGGAAAATCACCTGATCTTGTTCTTGTTGAATATTTTTCCAATGAATTGCATGTTCTTAAAAACACACCCCCCACATTCATTTTCCAGGCAGAAGATGATAAAACAGTTCCTGTGCAGAATAGTATCGACTATTATATAGCACTAAAAAACAAAGGTGTCGCTGCTGAACTGCATATTTATCCGAAGGGAGGGCATGGATTCGGATTAGCCAAAAACAAGGGTACAGAATCCACATGGCCTGAATCCTGCATCAATTGGTTAAAGCAAATCGGGATGTCTAATTAGAAATTAAATCAACACCTCGCAAGAAGAATTATTATATCATCTACGGAAAAATAATTCTAACATCATTTTTAATTTAATATGATTAAATTTATACATTAAGATTGTTTAATAAGTTTTGTTGATTAATGAAATATAAGAGTCTTTTAAGAGCATTAAGACACAGGAATTATAAGCTTTTTTTCAGTGGTCAATTAGTTTCATTGATTGGAACCTGGATGCAGGGACTTGCAATGGGGTGGCTTGTTTACAGGCTGACAAATTCAGCATTCATGCTTGGCTTGGTTGGGTTTGCAAGTCAGATACCCACATTTTTTATCTCTCCCTTTGCAGGGGTTCTTCTTGACAGGTGGGATAAACATAAAACAATAGTTATTACGCAGACATTGTCAATGGTTCAGGCGTTTATACTTAGCTACCTCGTCCTTTCAGGAGGGGTACAAATCTGGCAGCTTGTTTTATTAAATATTTTTATCGGCATGGTAAATGGTTTCGACATTCCGGCTCGTCAGTCGTTTATAGTTGAAATGATCGAAGACAGGGGTGACCTGGGTAACGCAATTGCACTGAATTCTTCAATGTTTAATGCAGCAAGATTAATAGGTCCCTCAGTCGCAGGATTAATAATTGCAGCATTGGGGGAGGGAATTTGTTTTTTATTAAATGCTGTTAGTTATATAGCAGTAATAATATCGCTGCTTGCAATGAGAATAAATTATGTTAAGCATCAGCAAGAGGACAAACATGTTTTGGCGGGATTAAAGGAGGGGATAAAATACGCATGGAACTTTATTCCGATCAGGACAATTCTTTACATGATTGCTTTATTGAGTCTTGTAGGAATGCCATATTCAGTATTAATGCCTGTATTTGCGCGCGAAATATTAAAAGGAGGGGCTCATACATTAGGCTTTTTGGTTGGGGCAATAGGTGTCGGTGCTTTATTAGGTGCCCTTTACCTTGCATCCAGGAAAAACGTTCGCGGTTTAGGGAAAATAATAGCAACTGCTGCAATTTCATTTGGAGTAAGTCTTATTATCTTTTCCTTTTCGCATAATTTAATTTTCTCTTTAGTAATGCTTGTTGTAACCGGGATGTCGATGATGATCCATATGGCTTCCTGCAATACTATCCTACAGACAATTGTAGATGATAAAATGAGAGGAAGGGTAATGAGCTATTATACAATGGCATTTATGGGGATGACCCCTTTCGGCAGCCTGATATTCGGAGGGCTTGCCAGCCAAATAGGTGCACCCCATACTCTCATTATCGGGGGTGCGTTCTGCATGCTTGGAGGGGTAATATTTGCCTACAGACTTCCTATGTTTAAAACTTTAATCAGACCAATTTATAGAGAGATGGGAATAATACCTGAAATTGCAGAAGGGATACAAACAGCAGGTAACCTCCGTACTCCTCCGCAAAATTAGCATCCGGTATATATTAAATCAAATCTTTTGTTAAGTGGGTTATTTCCTTATATTTAATCTTAACAAGATATTTTCGAAATGAAAAACGTCTTAATAATAGAAGATGATAAGGAAATTTCAGATCTCCTGGAAATCCATCTCAAGGATATAGACTGTGGAATAACTAAAGAATACAATGGATTAACAGGACTGAACAAAGCTAAATTCGAAAATTATGATCTGATAGTTCTCGATGTAATGCTTCCCGGGATGGATGGATTAGAGGTATGCAAAGAGATCAGGAAATCCAAAATACCCACACCCATTTTAATACTTACATCCAAATCTGAGGAAATTGATAAAGTTCTTGTTCTTGAACTAGGTGCGGATGATTATCTTACAAAACCTTTCAGTATCAGAGAATTTATTGCGCGTGTAAAAGCAATATTCCGTAGAGTAGAATTATTTAAACAAATGGAGAAGGACGGAAAAGATATTAATTTCAGAGATGTAATAATTGAAATTTCTACGCATAAGGTTTTAATTAATAACAGAAGAATCGATCTTACGCCAAAGGAATTTGATCTACTCTATTTACTGGCTTCCAACCCAGGGCGTGTTTATTCAAGGGAAAACTTACTTAATACTATTTGGGGTTATCAACACAAAGGTTATGAACACACCGTGAATTCTCATATTAACAGACTCAGAAGCAAAATTGAAAAGGACATCAAAGATCCATAATATGTTCTAAAGAGCTGGGGTTCAGGATACAGGTTTAATGACCAGATTATTTAACTCATTATTTTTTAGGATCTCATTTGTATTTCTATTAATACTTTTGGTAATCTCTGCTGTATATATTTTTATATCTGTAAATACTGCCGAAATGTATTACCAGGAGACAAGGCAGAAACTTGACCTGAATATTGCCTCCCATATTGCAAATGATAATAAATGTTTTAAAGGCGATTCGGTAAATACGAGTGTTCTTAAAAATGTTTTCCATAATGTTATGGTTATAAATCCAAGTATAGATGTTTACCTTCTCGATACGAATGGAACCATCCTTACTTATTATGCACCAAACCAGGTGGTTAAAATAAAGGATGTCCCTCTGGGACCGGTTAAGAAGTTCATTTCATCCAGCGAGGAATCTTTTATAGTTGGGGTTGATCCCAAAAGCCCTGAAAAAATGAAAGCATTTTCAACTGTACCAGTTATCGAAAATGGTGAGTTCAAAGGATACATTTATTTAATCCTTGGAGGACAGGAGTATGAAAATGCTTCACAGCTTGTTTTTGGCAGTTACATCCTGAGGCTTGGCATAAGAGCCATGATTATAGCCCTGATAGCTGCTGCACTAATAGGTTTCATTGCGATAGGTATAAAATTGTCAGAAACCTCAGGAGGATTATTGTTGTAATTCGTGATTTTCAGAAGGGGAATCTGAACGCAAGAATCGAATTGAAAAGCAAGGGGGAGCTAAAAGAATTTGCTGACTCCTTTAACGATATGGCAGATACAATTGTCAAAAATATAAATGAAATCAGGAGGATGGATGAGCTAAGAAGAGTGCTGGTTGCTAATGTTTCGCACGATTTGAGGACCCTTCTTTCAATAATCAGAGGTTATGTTGAAACCATAATTCTAAAAGAACCTAACCTGACTCCCCAGGAAAAGAAAGAATACCTGGAAACAATACTAAGAAATACTGACCGTCTCCTTAAACTTGTAAAGGAACTATTCGAATTATCCAAACTAGAAACGAAAGAAACAGAACCCCATAAAGAAGAATTTTCTCTTGCCGAATTACTGCAGGATGTTTACCAGAAAAATCTTATTATAGCTCAAAAGAAGGAAATTAAATTTATCCTGGATGTAGCTGAAAAGCTGCATTTTATAAATGCAGATATTGGAATGATCGAAAAGGTATTTCAGAACCTGATTGATAATGCTTTTAAGTTCACTCCTTCCGGCGGAGAGGTAAAAATTATCTTCAAAAGGAAATATGCGCATGTTTCGTATATAAATATATCTGATAACGGTCTAGGAATGACCCCGGAAGAAATTCCTTTCATTTTTGATAGGTATTACCAGGTGAAAAGGATTTCTTATGATAAATATCTGGGAAGCGGTCTGGGACTCTCTATTGTCAAAAGAATACTTGATATTCACAATTTTGATGTAAAAGTTAAAAGCGAACCCTCCAAAGGCACATCTTTCCTGATATCTATTCCTGTGAGTTCCCCCACATAACATCTGCTAAATTTCTATGTTTATTTAATGTTATTCTTTTGTGATATTTCCGTGATAATTAAAGAGTAACTATACCTCAGAATTAATAATATTTCGGAGGAAATAATGAAAATACATGTAGTAATAGTCTTAATAGGTTTTATAATTTTGAATGGATGTGCTAAAAATATGGAGGATAAAAACGCTATGGTAATACCCCAAACGGAAAAGGGAATGGAAAAAGCAATCTTTGCAGGCGGATGTTTCTGGTGTATAGATGCCCCCTTTGAAAAGCTTGATGGTGTTAAAAATGTTATCTCCGGCTATACCGGAGGGCATGTTAAAAACCCTACTTATGAACAGGTTTGTTCCGGAACCACCGGACATGTTGAAGCTGTTGAAATAATTTATGATCCAAAAGTAATAAGCTATTCTGAACTGCTCAATGTTTTCTGGAAACAGTTTGACCCTACTGATGACGGCGGCTCTTTCTTTGACAGGGGTACACAGTATAGGTCAGGGATCTTTTATACTGATGATAACCAGAAAACTATTGCGGAGCAGTCGAAAGAACGGATGAATAAATCCGGAATATTTTCCAAACAGATAGTTACAAGAATTGAAAAATTAACTGAATTTTATCCTGCAGAAGAATACCACCAGCATTTCTATAAAAAAAGTCCGGAAAGATATAACAGCTATAGGCAGGGTTCGGGTAGAGATAATTTTATTATGGGGCTCTGGGGGGATCTTGGTGTGGATAAATATAAAAAAGCCGCTGAAGATAAATCAAAATCGAAACTCACTCCGCTGCAATACGAGGTAACTCAGAAAAACGCCACAGAGAAACCATTCCAGAATGAATATTGGGATAGCCACAAAGTGGGAATATATGTCGATGTTGTATCAGGTGAACCGTTATTCAGCTCATCTGATAAATTTGATTCGAATTGCGGTTGGCCCAGTTTCTCTAAGCCTATCGACACGAGATACATTGAAAAGGATACCGATAATTCCGTGGGGATGACAAGGGTTGAAACAAGAAGCAGGTTCGGAAATTCTCACCTTGGACATGTATTTAACGACGGTCCTACACCGACTCATCTCCGCTATTGTATTAATTCCGCTTCACTGAGGTTCATTCCAAAAGAGGATATGCAGAAAGAGGGTTACGGCGAATACAGCTGGTTAGTTAAGTAACTAATGGTAGGTTGATTATTAATCAACCTATAAATTTCTTTATAAGTTCTCCAATCTGGCCTACTTGCTGTTTACTAACCCCGGGCCAGCTTGGCAAATTTATTCCACACCATCCCAAATGTTCGGCAACCGGGAGTTTTTGGAATTTCTGGGCAAACATTGGCATAGTATGCACCGGGTAAAATGTGGGTCTTGTTTCAATTCCGTTGGCACTTAAATGTTTTCTAAGATCTTCTCTTGTCTTGGGATTATCCACAAGAACCGAATACATCCAGTATGAGTGAAATACATCTCCCACCTCACCATGAGTTTTGATGGGGCTTCCTGAAAATACTTCCTCATACCAGTTCCGAAGCTCTCTTTTCTTGTCGATTTTTTCTTTCGCATTTTCAAGCTGCGCAAGTCCGATCGCTGCGCAGATATTGGTCATTCTATAATTAAATCCAATTACGTCATGCCAGTATTGACGGTATTTTGCCAATCCGTGCATCTTTAAATGATATGCTCTATCATACAAGGTTTCATCATTTGTAGTAACCATTCCCCCCTCACCGGTTGTAATGGTTTTATTTCCATAAAAACTAAAGGTTGAGATATCTCCGAAAGTTCCCACATGCTTTTTATGATATAAGGAACCGAAAGCCTCAGCACAGTCCTCAATTAAAAAAATGTTATTCTCTTTGGCAATCTTCTTAAGTTCCTTCATTTCGCATGGATGCCCGTATATATGAACTGCCATTATTGCTTTTGTGTTTGGAGTAATTTTCCTTTTTACATCGGTAGGATCCATCTGCCAGGTGTCCTCAAGCGAATCAACAAATACAGGCTTAGCCCCCGTAATAACAATTGTACTAACGGACGCGATATAAGTAAATGATGGGACGATCACCTCATCCCCCTCGCCGACGCCCAAAGTAACAAGTGCAAGGTGCAGGGCAACTGTCCCGTTGCATACTGTAGTTGAATGGCTTATCCCTACGAACTCACCGAATTTTTCTTCGAACATGGGAATGTATTTACCCTTGGAAGAAATCCATGTGGAGTCGAGGCAATCATTTACATATTTTTTTTCATTCCCGTTAAGGGAGGGCTGGTAAATCGGTATTTTAATGTTCATTTGAAGCTCTATAAATTTTTATGAAGCAATAATGATTTTTCAAATTCAGATCTTTTTATAATTTCTAGTAAGAGTAATAATGCTGTTAAGGTCTACCATATCTATGCACTCAAGATTATACGGACACACTTTTTTCCAGCATGGTGAACATTCGAGCCCTTCTGGAATAAGTTTTTCGCCTCTTCCATATAACTCAATTTCTGCGGCGCATGATAATCCGAACCAGGCAATAACATATTTCCTTAAGGCAATTGCCATATGCATTCCAAAACTATCGCCTGAAATAACCAGGTCACAAATTTCCATAAAACATGCGCCCCTTCTTAATCCTAAGGTTGTTGGAGTCGGGATTATATTCTGTTTTATATTCTTGTTTACGGAACCCAGGATCTGCAAATTTCTTTCGGAATCTTCACGACCGCCAAGCAGCACAATTACTTTATCACTATCCTTGCCAAGTTCATTAATCAACTGTACATGCTGTTCAATAGTCATCTTCTTATTCGGGAAAAGATTGGAGCATCCGGTGTTAAATCCAACATACGTTTTTGCCGGATTATATTTAATCTCTTTTTTATAATTATCAATAAATGTTCGCTCTTCTTTGTCAAGTGCGAATGAATATTCATCCATTTTATATTCAAGTTCTAATGTTTCATGAAGAATATCTAACCCGGAACGTTTATTTATCCTGAATTTAAGTTGGTCATCATTGCCGAGCAAATAACTGTATAATGCTCCTTTGTTTGCGGGAATTATCTTACCGTCATCATTTAACAGGTAACCCAGTTTTGTCTTTGCCCTTAATTCATTTGTAAAAGCACAGGCATAATCAGATTTATCTGAATTCATTACATAATCGAAATCAATGTTTCTGAGAATCATTCTTTCTTCGTCATTCCAAACAAAAACACGATCTATTAATCTGTTGTTGTTTAATATCTTCGCTGCATTTTCCATTGTCAGCCAGTATATCGAACTTTCCGGAAATTTTCTTTTAATTGCAGGAAGAACAGCAGTATTGTCTAAAACAGCTCCGAGTGCCTCAAGTGAAATAAATAATATTTTTATCCCGGTATGGTTTTCGGGTACATCAGCTTGGCATCCATTCTCCAGGCAGTTCTTGTAAGAAAAGCAGGGGTTATACCCGGAAAACTTTTTACATCGGGGAATGTTTAGATCTTTTATTTCCATTCTAATTTATTAATGTTTTTATTCCGTTAATTACCTGTTGAACACTTATTCCATTTTCAAAACAGCATATCGTCTTATCAGGGCTGCAGTTTTTATTGCAATAATCCTCCGGCACCTCGATATTTACCGATCTCTTGTTTAATATTCCCCAATACTTTACGCTGTTCATCGGTCTGTGACAGTTTATTCCGATGCATTTTCTATTTAAAGCATCCGCCATATGGAGCGGACCCGTGGAATTACATACAAAAAGATCCATCACAGAAATTATTTTTATAAATTGCCTCAGCCCTTCCAATTTACCGGAAATATCAATTATTCTATTATCTCCCAAAGCTTCTACGTTCTTGAGAAAACCATCAGACATTTCTACAGCCGTAAGAAGAATTTTCAAATTTGGAATCTGCAGTGTAAGTATTTCTTTTAGTAAAATAAAATATTTCCCCTCACTCCAGTTCGGAGAGGATCCCAGGTTTCCGGTATGCAGAATAATTTTATAATCATTCTCTTCAACACCGAATCTCTTTAGGAATAAATACGCATCCTTTTTCTCCTCTTCAGTTACATAAATTTCAAGTTCCAAATTATCAGATTTAACCCCGATTTTCCTTGCGGTATCCATGCAGAAATCAGCTTCATGTTTCAGTGGGATGTAATCGTGCCGGTCAACACTTTTCATTCCGGATATTACCTCATAAAGTTTATGCCCTACACCAACTCTTGTTTTAATTCCGGCAAGCATCATTTGGTAAGCAGCTCTTTCAGTAGGATATACTAACAAACCGTCAGTAAAATTCCGTTCACGCAATTGTTTAACTATTCTCCAAAAGCTTTCTTTATTAAGGTCATCTGTAATTATCTCATCAAGATAAGGATTATTTGTAAATATATTTGCCGTATTGGGTTGTGTCAAAGTTGCCAGAAAGCAATTCGGAAAATTCTTCTTTATCTCCCGTATCATTGGAGTGATCATAACCACATCACCGACGCGGTCGGTTCTTACAATTAATATTCTTCTTTTCAATATTCGCTGGTTAAAATGAATCCAAAAAATAAATAAAAACGGGGATATTTCCTTGAGAGTAATTTAACATACAATTTATTAGTTTTTAACTTGAGGAATACAGTTTTATACAGTAAATTTTTATAAAGAATAAAAATATTACCGGAGATTATTAAATGAAAAGATGTTTGGTACTGCTTGCAATAGTATTTCTTTCTATCTCATCGAACTACTCACAGGAAAAGCATGAATTTAAATTGAATAACGATGATACATTTAAAATTCCCGAAGTCGGCGCTTATATTATCAGGGATAAGAACAATTTTAAGGTTCAGTTTGTAGCCCCCGAAAGTGTCCGCCTTCCGGCTTATAAGAATGTTGATCTCAGGAAAGATGATATAATTATGGTGATGAATGGGAAAGCCGTGAAGAATTTAATCGATCTTAAAGAAACTTATGAAAAGCTAAAACCTGGTCATGAGTTTAAACTTGAGGTTAAGCGTGGTGCTAAAATGATCCTTGTTATCATTAAGAAAGCTGATCCTAAAGACTTGCCCCAAAAGAAAATGATAAAAATGGATGATAAACGAATGGAGAATAAAGTTCTTTTAGCAGGATACGGGATTCTGATCGGCAAAATCAATGAAAAACCAATGATCGAAAAATTATTCCATGAAGATAATGAATTAGTAACGAAAGCTGGGCTTAAAGGCGGAGATTTATTGACGAATATTAACGGTCAGGCAATTAAAACGTTCGATCAATTTAAAATTGCATACGAAACCATAACTCCTGGTCAGGAAGTCAGGATTAAATTCGGCGATAAATTTATTTCATTTAAAAAGAAATAAATAATATTAACCGGAAATTATTTTTTCAGGTTACCATCAAAAAATGCATAAATTTCTTTCCATGCATCTTTAGTTGTATTCTTATTATAACCGGTTTTATTAGTTTGATTCATAAAAGCGTGTCCTGATTTCGGATATTCAAAAACCTTTATATGCTTTCCTTGTGTCTTTAGCGCCTTTTCGAATTGTTTTACTGACTCCGGTAGAATCACTTTGTCATCCTCACCGAAAATTCCCAGAACGGGGGATTGGATCTTGCTGACTAATGTTGAATCAGTTGTCAGTCTTCCGTAACACACTACAGTTGCTTTAAGTTCGGGAATATTTATTGCGCCCTGAAGTGAAAAGGCACCCCCCATACACCACCCGATACAGCCGATTTTACTTACATCAACATTCGAAAGCGTTTTCAGATAATTAAATGCTGAAACCACATCCTTAACAGCCATATCCTGATTTAATGTCTGGCTCAATTTCATTGCTTCATCCGGCTTGTCTGTTACTTTTCCCCTGTAAAGATCAACACATAGAGCAACATATCCTTTTTTAGCAAACATGTCTGCATTATCTTTCATCCATTGCGTGAGACCCCACCATTCGTGTACTAAAATAAGAGCAGGATGTTTCCCTTCCCCTTTCGGTATTGATAAATAACCAAGCATTGTATCTTGATTGCTCATATACGATACTTCCTTTGAACTCTGGGCTTTTATGGAGAATAAAAATGAAAAGATAAACAGGAGCGAAAAGATTTTCCTAAACATATTTTTGTAACCCTCATGATTTTTGTTATTAATAAAAATCGATATTTATTTTTAATATAAAAGATATTTGGGACAAACCTTAATCTGTATCACAATCTTTACCTCAGAGGTTTCAAAAACCTCAGAGGTATAACAAATTTACTAAAACATCATATTCTTAACTCACAAAATCTTCCTTTTAATTAACTCCATCTCCAGTTTCTTAAAATTTATATATTGAATTGCATCCCATCCCATTTTTTTTGCTGTGTCCGCATATTCGGCAATATCATCAATAAATAAATGCTTTTCCGGAGGTAATTGAGTATATGCTTCAACCGCTTTATAAATTTCCTGTTCGGGTTTAACCGCATTCACTTCATATGATAAAATAAGTTTGTCGAAATATTTTAAGAAGGGGTAATTTCCCCAGCCATAATCCCGGTGTATTTTGTTCGTATTACTCAAAAGGATTAGAGTATATTTTTTACTCAGTTCAGCCAATAATGAAACCATAGGTTCATTTACTACAAATATTTTTGCATAAATATCACAGAATTCCTCAGCACTAACTTTATTATTAAGAACTGATAACATAATCCTGATAAATTCTTCCGATGTTATATCCCCCCGTTCATTTTTCCTGTGGAGGTCATGATTTGACTTCAAATATGTCAAAAACTTATGCCCAAGCCCTTTTTCTATTATTTCAAATTTATTTACAGCTATTTCATAATCGAAGGGGAGTATAACGTTTCCCAGATCTGAAACTATTACTGGATATCTTGTATCACTCATTTGTTCTCTTTTATATTACTAACTGAAAAAACACTTGATTAAAATCCTTAAAAAAAGAAATTCTTACAAGTTAATACGCTACGAACCCGTTTTTATCTTGTTGTTCGGCACTTAATAGCAAAAACAGGACGATTTCCATCGATATTTGCCTTACTTAACCTTACGATAAAACTTGGGTCTTGGAATTGTCTCATAATGGACATTTCATGTTCCACATCCGTCCAAAACGATTTAATTAAAAATTCTATTTGTATAACATATTTCAACATATGAAGCCATCGTTCAAACAGTCAAATCTCCATCCATAATCAGCTTATAGTCCAAAGAGCAAGGTAAGAGCAAGGTGGGAGCAACCTGAGAGCAAGGTGAACTGACTGCAAATTGTGTTTTAGAATGTTAATTACCCCCTAACTCCCTTCAACCTAATCCTCCTGCGGTAAAATTTACCATCCGGAATCTAAAAAAAATGTCCTCCTACTATTTACTGTCGGAAAATCACTTTTTTGCCACGCAAAAATTGAACTATTTTGGGGCAAAAAATCATCCCTTTTCCTGCCTATTGTTCTAAACAACCCATATAATAATGTCATTACTAAAAGGTCAGGTTTCTTGCTTATTCAAATAATTAATGCTAAGTTTACAATTCTTAGTTCGCCCTTAAAAGGGCGATTTTTGTTTGTATGAATATAGAAGAAAAAAATATTAATAATGTCATTAATGAGATCTTAAAGGAAAAAAATTTCTTTTTGATCGATTTAGTCTATCGAGGAAATACTAAACAAAGGATCATAGAACTCTATGTCGATAGTGAAAAAAATGTTACTGCTGAAGACCTTGCAGAATTAAACCGTTTGATAAATTCCAAAATCGAGGAAAACAACCTTATTGAATCTCAGTATCGTCTCGATGTTTCTTCTCCCGGTACCGATAAACCAATGAAATTCTTAGGTCAGTTCCCAAAGCATATAAACCGTAAATTTGAAGTTAGTTATACATCAAATGGTGAAACAAAAAAACTTTCAGGCAAATTAATTAAAGTTGAAGGAGACACGCTCGTCTTCCTTTCAAAACAAAATGAAATCAGTGTAAATTTTAATAACATTAAAAAAGCTAAAGTAATAGTAAGTTTTTCCTAAACTGGAGGTCGTTTAATGAATTTCGATATAGTTGAATCCTTTGCCCAAATGGTAAGAGATAAAGGAATTGATAAGGATGTTCTTGGAGGCATTCTTGAGGAGATATTTGGTCTTCTTGTAAGAAAAAAATATGGCGAGGAAGCTAAATTCGATGTCGTCGTTAATATGGATAGGGGGGATATTGAAATATTTCTCGAAAGATCTGTAGTCGATCAGGTAACCGATCCGAATACTCAGATCAGCGTTGAAGAAATAAACAAAAAAGGAAATGTGGATGAACTGGAGGTGGGCGATGATTATGTCGAAAAAATAGAACTTCCCACTCTTGGAAGAAGATTGATTACTTTAGCCAAACAAAGCCTTAATCAGAAAATACGAGAACTCGAAAAAGACATTATTTACAATGAATACAATGAACTTCTTGGGGAGATAGTTGTTGGTGATATTTACCAGATCCGTAAGAATGATATTCTTGTAAATCATAATAAAAATGAACTTCTCCTTCCTCGTAATGAACAAATTCCTTATGAAAGATATAAAAAAGGGGAAACCATTAGAGGTATTGTCAAGGAAGTTAAGAAAGGAAACTCCGGGCCTTTGATCATAATTTCAAGGTCTGATAATATGTTCCTTAGAAGATTATTCGAGATTGAAATAC
>OCZT010000236.1_pt1 | contig 53082 bp, 51 predicted proteins | sample 1539031 | NCBI WGS metagenome assembly OCZT01 (sample SAMEA3539308, study PRJEB22396) | soil metagenome | biome: tundra; feature: field; material: soil | place: USA | collected 2010-05 | depth 0.15 m
ACTTCACAACCGCCGCCTTCATAAACCCTGACGCGTGTTCCCCTCGGCTTGTTGATGCCTCTATCCTGTATATGAAAACGCCGGATGCAACGGGCTTTACAGCCCTGTTTTTTCCGTCCCAGTAGAAGCTGTTATATCCTGCTTTACCGGCTAAATCTTCCTGCCACCTTACAATTTCCCCTGATACGTCAAATATTCTTATCTTAACATCCGCATCCACCGAAAGTTTATAAACTATCTGCGTGTCTTTTATAAAAGGATTGGGGAAATTTCCCTTTAAATCGAGTATAAGCGGAAGCGGGGTGGGTGTAAAAGTCGGGGTTATAGTCGGCGTGGGAGTTATAGTTGAAGTATCGGTTATGGTATTAGTCACAGTATATGTGGGCGTATTTGTAAAAGACGGGGTTATGGTTGGAGTCGATGTCTTTGTCGAAGTCTCAGTCGGGGTAGCAGTCATGGTATATGTGGGCGTGGTTGTAAAAGTAGGAGTACTTGTAAAGGAAGGGGTTGCCGTGTACGTAACCGTGATAGTAGGCGTCGGGGTATGCGTCAAAGTTTCCGTTAAAGTCGGGGTTATAGTATAGGTGGAGGTAAAGGTACATGTCTGCGTTGATGTGGGCGAATACGTGAAAGTTTCCGTTATGGTAAAAGTCGGGGTATATGTTGCTGTGCATGATATGGTTTTTGTCGCGGTCGGGGTTGTAAGCAGTGCTTCCTGATTTAACCCGTAATAAGTCAAAAATGTTATGCTCTGCCCGGGATTAAGCAGGAAACCATTTGATGTTGTATCCCCGTTACACCACCATAGCACCACCGCGCTGTCATTGTTTATCGCGCCGGGCGCGGCAGTATTCCACTGTATATTTCCGTTTACATTGTACCAGTATGCGATCTCCATGATATCCGGTTCGACAGCCGGCTCTCCATATGCGTTATTTTTTGTATATCCCCGGCCTACAAGCGAAGGGGTTCCCAGCGTAGGGGCCACATCATAGTCCCACCAGTTGGCCTTAATTTGCCCCAGGGATTTTAGATATATGGTATTAGACGTAATAATATTAAATCCGTTATCCACCGATATGTTCGCGCCGTCATTGGTTATTACCATAGTATCAAGTTCCAGCCTTAAAGCCACATAGTGCGGGACCGAATCGGAATTTTTCAGCGTATATTTATATTTTGCCGTGTCCGGCAAGACGCCTGTCGCAGGATTATTTACAAGTTCCCAGTCGCATATAATATCTATACCGGCGGTTCTTTTTGTGCCTGTGACAGTATTGCCTGTCGGGAAAAGCGAGGATATCTTAGTAAGGCTGGCATCATGTATGTTGTAAAACGATCCGTCAACCTTTATGATTACGCGCGTAGTACTGTGACCGTCAGTCCAAATTGCGGGAAACAACATGATATTGGAAGGGGACGGGCTGTACGAAGAAGAAGTAAACATGACAAAATCAAATGTAATATCGTCAATATCCACATCAAGAAATGAGTTTGTCAATGCCATAGCGGAAATCATGCATGTTGCGGCCATAGCCATGATTAAAACCGCTGTCCTTATTAATCCGCGCATTATTTCTCCTTTAAATCCCACACCCTAATAATACCATATTATTTTTAAATATTCACCAAAATCAACAAAACCATCCGCGAGTCCCTCCTATTTTACGCACGCAGCCTTTAAAGTACCTGATGCGTGTTCCCCGCGGTTGGTTGACGCCTCGACCCTGTATATATAAACATCCGATGCCACTGGTTTTGCGCGCCAGTTTTTTCCGTCCCAGTAGAAACTGTTATACCCTGCTTTGCCTGCTATGTCTTCCTGATGCCTTACTACCTCTCCTGATACGTCAAATATTTTTATCTTCACATCCGCGTCCACAGATAGTTTGTAAACTATCTGTGTGTCTATAGTAAATGGATTTGGGAAATTGCCTTTAAGTTCAAGTAAAAGCGGAATCGGCGTGGGCGTATAGGTCGGGGTTATTGTGGGAGTGGCTGTCATGGTTGAAGTCTCGGTCACAGTATCTGTCACCGTGAACGTGGGCGTGTCCGTAAAAGTATCTGTGACCGTAAACGTAGGTGTCACAGTGGGCGTATCAGAATAGGTGGATGTTTCCGTGATGGTCGGCGTGACCGATGATGTCTGAGTGATGGTGGGAGTATCAGTAACGGTATGCGTCTGTGTTATTGTAGGAGAGTCGGTATGGGTTTCAGTTATAGTATGGGTTTCCGTTATGGAATAAGTCGGCGTTATGGTACAGCTTGGGGTTTGGGTCCGCGTATAAGTCCGGGTAAATGTGGAAGTGACCGTCCTCGTTGCCGTCGGGGTTGTTAGCACAGGTTCTGAGTTGAGCCCGTAATAGGTCAGAAAAGTCCTGCTTTCACCGGGATTAAGCACAAACCCGCTTGAATTATCGTCGCCGTTGCACCACCACAGGACCACGGCGCTGTCCATAGGCTCGGGGGTTTCGCCTGGCGTCGGCCCGGGAGGTATGGTAATGCCCGGCGTTGACAGGCTCCATTGCGTATCCCCGTTCACATCCACCCAGTTTGCCACCTCCATAATGTCAGGCTCGACAGCAGCTTCACCATATATATTATTTTTAAGATAACCTCTTCCCACGAGCCTTGCCAAAATAGGCAGCTGGTCATAATCCCACCAGTTTGAACTTATCTGGTTTAAGGATTTGTAATAAATAGCATTTGATGTTATCACATTAAAACCGTTGTCAATCGAGATGTTTGTACCGTCATTATTTATGACCTTGGTGTCAAGCTCAAGCCGCAAAGCAACGCTGTGGGCCGTTAATGTATTGGAGTTGGTAAGTGTAAACCTGTATTTTACAGTATCCTGCCTCGGGGGTCCTGTAGCCGGATTCATGACAAGTTCCCACCTGGCAGTTACAACTATGTCCCCGATACTTTTTGTTCCTGTGATAAAATTACCCCCCGCGACAAGCGGAGATGAAGGCGTCAGATATGCCAGGTCATAGGGGACATTATCGACTTTTACCACAGTGTGAGTCGACCAGATGTTGTTGGGAAAACCGTACAGCAGGTCGGCATTTGGCACGGAATAAAGCGGCGAAGTGCCTATGACAAAAGCGAATGAAAAATCATCGACATTAAGTGCAATATATGTATCCTGCAATGTCATGTAGGCAAAAACTATATTAGGAGCGGTCAAAGCCAAAGCCAAAACTAAGACCGCCGCCCTAAAAAATCCGCGCATTCTATCTCCTTTTCAAATCCCCCGGAACAATAATACCATAATCCCTGCTGTAATTCAAATGATGCTTTAGGAAACCATCTATATCCATGAAATTCTTTTCCGACAGTATCTATATACAACCACTATTGTGATTTTACAAATAGAACAAATATGTTTATATGTGTTTTTTAGAACTCGTAGAGAGGGGGCTTGTCCCCCTCTAAAATGCTGGCCCCAGTTATCCGCCCAGCCCAGATTGAGAAGGGGACGAGCCCCTTCTCTACGAAAATTGTTTTGTTTATAACTATTGTGTTTAGTTACAATAGTGGTTGTATATAAATAATCGCCAAATTCCGGCGGGTAAACGGTTATTTTTTCCTTCTCGTGAAATATACCGCTCCAAAAAGTATGATTAAAACCGCGAGAATTATCATGTTATAAAATTTCTGTTGTTTTATTTCCGCTTCCAGGTCCGACATTTTGGAGATCACGGAGTCCATTACCTCGTTTTCGAGGTCGGACTTTGCTGCAAGCCCTTTCAAATCCGCTGTACTTACCTTTTTCTCAGGCGCGCGCTTTATTATGAAAACCGGCGTTTCAGCCGGCTGTTTGAAATCATCCTCGCCCTCGACCACAACCTTCATCGGAGCGGGTTTTTCGTCCGCCGCTGCCAGGGCCCCACAAAATAAAGCCGCTGCCGTTAAAACCAGGAACAATACCGCTGTTTTTCTCATTTCCGCCTCCAAAAAATAATTTTTATCCTCAATTCCTTTTCCCGGCAATAAAAGAAAGGCCGTAAAGCGCACAGTTAAAAAGCACAACTGTTGCCGACACAGGCAGATTAAAAATAAACGAAACAGCAGTCCCCGCAGCCGCGCCTGAAGCCCCGATGATGACGGTCAGGACCATGAATATCTTAAGGTCATTTGTAAGGGAGCGGGCGATAGCCGGCGGTATGATGACAAGAGCAAAAAGCATGAGCCCTCCTATTATGTTTAAATTCACAGCGATAACCGCGCCGGACAGGATCATGATGCTGTAAAATATGAACTTGTCGTTGATCCCGTTGGCCGCGGCCATTTCCCTGTTAAAAAGCACGGCTGAAACCTGCCTGTAAAAGATCACCGTAAATAAGGCCGTGACAACCAGGGACGCAGTCATAAATATTATATCCTTAAAATCCGCCAAAAAAACACTTCCCCATAAGTATCCCGAGGCGTTCTGCATGCCTCCGGGCATTATCCCCGCGCCCATAAAAGCCAGCCCCATGGCAAGGGAAAAAATAATGCCCAGCGATATGTTCGTTTTTGTGCCTGATCTGTCGGCAGCCGGGCCGGCGGTGATTGCTGTAAGTATGGAAAGTATGAAGGCGCCGGACTTACCCGGCAGGCCGAATATGACCGCCCATATGCCGCCCGCCATGGCAGCGTGGGCTATGGCAACGCCGATAAACGGGATGTTCAGGAGAAAAACAAAAACCCCTATCAAACCGCACTGCGCGCCGGCCAGGGCCATGACGCTTATTGCTTTTACGGAAAATTCATCCATAAATTATTCTCTCTATATTTTTGTTTTTTAATATTTTATTTTTTGGCCCGTCCATGATTATTTCCCCGTCTTTCATGACCACTATCCTCAGGCAGCTTTTGGGTATATGCCCCGTCAGGTGTGTCACGTATATTACGGTAAGGTTAAGCCTGCTTTTGAGTTTTTCAACAAGCGCGATGAAATTCCTGTACGCGCTTATGTCCAGGTTCAGGTTTGGCTCGTCTAAAAGAAGCAGTTCCGGTTCCCGGGAAAGCGCCATGGCAAGCATGACTTTTTGTTTTTCCCCGCCCGAAAGCGATCCAAAAGGCCTGTCAACTGTGTTTTCCAGCTTCATTTCACGTGCCCATATGGCTGCCTGCTTCCTGTTCTTTCCCATGGCGATCACATCGCCGGACGTTATGGGAAAATCATTTTCAGACGAAAAATACTGGGGCACATATCCGGTTTTCAGCCGCATTGCCCGTATTGCAGCGCCGGTCAAGGCGGTCCCCGCTATTTCTACGCTGCCGGAAGCCGGCTTCGTGATCCCGAGTATGGACTTAAGCACCGTTGTTTTGCCGGAACCGTTCCTGCCCAGCAGGGTTATGAATTCACCTTTTTTTACCTTTAAAGACAAATTATTTAATATGGCGGTTTTCCCGGCTTTGATCGTGAGGTTTTTAATTTCGATCTCCAAACCATTTGTTTCCACTTTATTCCCCTAAAGCGTTTTTTAACCGGCTTAAATTATATTCCCACAGGTTCATGAACATGCTTGCGCTGCCGGATTCTCCCGGAAAAACTATAAAGACCGCTTTTTTGACCTTCAGACTTTTATTAAGTATGTCCGCGGTTGAATCATGGGTGCCTGTCATGTTGCTTATTATAAGCGATACGTGTTTCGATTTTGTCGCGGCCAGCAGGCCTCTTAAGTCCGCCGGTTTCAGGCTTTCCGGACCGCCAAAAGTCCCGGCAACATTGAGCCCCATGTACCGGGCTGATACCACCTGAAAACCGCTGGCAAGGACATATATATTTTTTTTCCTTACTTTCTGGATGTAGTCCATGTCATTGATAACCGAGCCCCTTATTTCGTTTATCCTGGAATTGATGCCGGATGAAAACTGCCCGGATAGTCCTGGAAAATATTTTTCCAGTACAGCAGCCGTCTCCTCAAGCCCGCGAAAATAATTCTCTGGTATGGTCATGTCATCGGTCCTTATGGTATCAACCGCTATCTTTGGATTTATTTTCAACGCCTTCCCGGCCAGAGTCTGCTGGAACGGCTGTATCAAAAAAACCTCTGCTGACAATATCTTGGCCGCATCCTCCGGCCTTAGATCAAAACTTCCGGGACAAACATCGGACGGGACCAAAACAGCCGCGTCCAGGCCCCCGCAGTCTTTGACCAGCGACAGCAGTATTGTGCTCCCGCACAGGACTTTTTTCGCGCTGGTTGCGGTCCTGGTGCAGCCAAAGACAAACAGCGTTGCGACGAGTATTATTATTAAAAGTGTTTTTTTCATCTTAATCCTTTTTTGTTTTAGACTCTTTAGATTATTGAGACTGCCTTTAAAGCCTTACCACCAGCCCGCCCTTTATCAAAAAACCGCTGACCGGATAACCTGTCTTAACCTCGTACTTATTATCCAGCATATTATCTATATCCGCGTAAAAGGAAGTATCCGTGCCGAAAATCTCGTCCCTGTAATCAATTGACAAACTTAAAGTTATATAATCAGCAAGTTTTAACCGCCTGTTATCGGCGTCAAACCTGTCTTTTGCGAAATCCGCGCTTAATTTTATTCCTGACTTTTTCATGATCTGTGCTTTTATGTACGCTGTTCCGCTTAGATAAGCCATATTGGCCGTCTTTTCGCGCGGGTCAACATAGGTCCCGGAAAGCCCGGCCTTGAATATATCGAGGAACTTGCCCGACAGGTCGGCTTCCACACCCCTCATCAGTATGAACCCGGAGTTCTTTAATTTCATGTCAACAGGGTCCACCTGCATTATGTTGCTTCCTTCTGTCTGATAAAGCGCGATATTATAAGTGATGCTTTCGAATATTGTCTGCGTGGCGCCTATCTCGTACTCCCAGAATTCTTCGGGGCTTAACTTATCATACGAGCTAAACATCCATTCTCCCATGGCAGGCGTCTTAAATCCTTTTGAAACATTCACATAAAATGACTGCTGGTCAAAAAGGGATATCTTAAATCCGGCCTGCGGTACGGGAACGCTTCCCCATACGCTGTTAAATTCATAGCGCAGCCCGGCTGATATGCCAAATATCCCGATTGCCTGGCTCATCAAAAAATACGGGGCATAATCATTTTCATTCCAGCTTTTGTCAAAAGCAACAGGCGATACGGACGAATAATTCCCGCCGAAATACTGCCAGTCAAAGCCGGCCTTGGTGGAGTTTCCCGGAAATATAACCCACTCGTTCATTATTCTCAAACCGTTGTTTTCATACTGGCTGTACTCGCCGGGCACAAATATGAACGAGTTACCTGGCTGGGGCAGTGCGTTAAGCAGAAATTTATTGGAGCCTGAGTCGGTAAAGAATATTGTGGAACCGGTATAATCGGTAAGCTTATAATCAAGCCTGAAATCCCCGTCCCGCTGTATTGTCTGCGAAGCCTCGGCCTCCCTCGGCCAGTCATATCCGAGAGGCCCCGGATTAAATGTCCTGTCATAGGCATAATCAATATTTATCGAGGCTGTCAGGTTCTTTTCCAGTTCATAACCCCCGTGAGTATGGAAGTTTTCCAGGTATGAATCCGAGTTGGGCCTTGAGCCCGCGGTTGAACTGTACCCGGCCGAAACATTCATGTCAAGTTCCTCTTTTTTTATGACAACGTCCGCAAATTGATTCTGCGTGTAATGGCTTCCTATCATGGTGCCCAATGTGTAGGAGCCGCCTTCAAGTTCCCTTTTTTTTGTTGTAATATTTATGACTCCAGCGGCAGCCTGGTTCCCGTAAAGCACGCCTCCCGGCCCTTTTATGACTTCGATGGATTCTATGGAATCCAGGGCCAAGGTGTCAAAAAGCGGATGGCGGTATATGCCCATGGACTGCGGCCTGCCGTCTATGACCGTTAAGATCCCCGAGTTCGGGGTTTCACCCAGGCCGCGTATCTTCAGGACCGACGGGGTGAACATGCCTGACCCATAAGAAACTATTTCCGATTTGTTATAGTAAATGCCCGGCACCTCGCCGAGTATGTCCGCAACGGTCATCGCGGAATTATCGGTAATGGCGGAATTCTTAAAAGTTGCCGTTGACTGCGACAGGTCATTTAAACCCGTGGAAAAACTTTCATCTTCGTCCTCCACCATGATTGCGCCCAGGTCAACACCCGGCGTTTCATCCCCCGCGCCTGTAAAAATTCCGGGTGTCTCGGCTTTTATGATCACACAAAAAACCATTAGCAGTACGGCAAAAATTATTTTTTTCATATTTCCTCCGGCTGTTTTTATTGCGGGGTCCCTGGCTTGCCCCTCCGCTGATTTTATATTAATTAAGCTTAAATACTATGGCCACCTGCATGTCGATCTTGGGGTTGTTTATGCTTCCGGCATATGCCGGGAACGGCGACGCTCTTTTAATAGTTGATACCGCTTCTTCGTCCAGTACTTCCCTGCCCGAAGATTTAACAAGTGAAACCTGCCCGAGGGTTCCGTCGGGCAGTATCGCGAAAGATACCTCCACAGAACCCTGTGTTCCTTCTTTTCTGGCGTCATCAGGGTAAAACCTGGCTTCCTGTATCATGCGCTTGACCTCATCCCGGTACATAAATACACTTTTATCGCCATCCCCGCCTGAAATTGGTTCGGCCTTTATGGCCCCAAAATCCTCTTTTTTAACGCTCTGCATTTTGGCGTCATTGCCGTGTTTTAGGACGCTTGCATCCGATATGATTTCCACATCGGGAAGCAGGGCATATTGGGAAGCGGATATTTGGCTGATTTTTGCCGCTGTTTTACCGGATAAGGAAATAAGCCCGGAAGCATAAACTATACCGCCTATAATTGCGGCATGCAGGATGGCTGACGCGAAAAGTCCCGTGAGCGCTATAACTTTGCCTGTATATTTGTTCTTTTTAAATGCCAAATTGTTTATTTTCATTATTGTAAATATTATCACATACTTATGCTTACTTCAACACTCATTAAATGCTGTTTTCCAGATTTTCCAGAACAGCACGCATTATGCCTTTTATGCCGTCATATCCTTTTTTGTTCTTCAATATAATATCCGCGCTTTGCACGTATTTACCGGGCTGTAAAGCGTTCTGCGGGTCTTTAAAAAACGGGCTTATATGGCGGGGTGAATACTCAAAATGGAACTGCAGGCCAAATGCCCTCTCCTTGTATGAAAACGCCTGGTTTTTACAGCCTTTGCTTAAAACCAGACGGACCGCGCCTTTAGGGATGGAAAAAGTATCGCCGTGCCAGTGCATGACGGTAAATTCATCCGGCAAGCCTTTAAATATAGCGGAGTTCTTCCCCTGCTTTGTAAGCGTGGCCGGGAAAAATCCTATTTCCTTATATTTATTCTTTGTAACTTTTCCGCCAAGACTGTCTGACAGAAGCTGCGCGCCAAGACACATTCCGAGGACAAGTTTTCCCGCTTCAACCGATTTTTTTATGAACTGTTTTTCCATGACAAGCCACGGGTATTTATCGTGTTCATAAATATTCATAGGCCCGCCCATGATGATAAGCCAGTCAAATAATTTCAGATCAGGCAGACCCTGATTTTTATATAACAGTGTCTTTGTAAGTTGATGCCCGCGTTTTTTCAGCCAGGTTTCCATATTGGCAAGGTTTTCGTATTTAACGTGCTGGAGGTAATGTACCCGCATGAAGGGCTCCTTTATTTTGATACTGTTTAAACGATGGCTCTGTTTTATACGGCCTGCGGCGAGCGGCAGCAACATTCGACAAGCTCATGTTTCAGCAGCCGCTCTACAGATTATTGTTTTGTTGCGTAATTATCAAAACGCCCGCTCCTTACCCTTCCTCATTAATATATGTCCGCCTTTGCCTTGCCTTTAAATATCCTGTATACAAAAATCGTATACCCTATCACCACCGGCATCCCTATCAGGGCGATCCACGACATGAGCGTCAGTGTCATTTGCGATGTGGACGCGTTTGTTATGGTTATGTTCAGCACGGGGCTGTTGGATGCTTTAATCAGGTTCGGGAAATGAGCGGCAGCGGTTATGATCCACAGTCCGGCCAGCGCCGCGGAAGTTGAGATGAAAACCAGGCCCTCTCTTGCTTTTACGCGCGCAGCCATTGCCGCTGTCAAACCGGCAAATACCATTGCCGCGCCCGCCATGAAAAACGGTGAAGCCACGATGTTTTTTACAAATATATTTATTACCAGCATATACACGGCTGACAGCACAAAATAAACAGGAAGTATATACTCAAGCGCGTTAAAAGCGCTTTCCCTTACTTTGCCCTCTGATTTTAAGGCCGCGTACGCCCCGCCCTGCGCCAAAATGGCGCATAAACCCAGCACGCCGAAAACAAGCGGAACGGGCCTGAGCAGTGTAAAAAAATTGCCGGCATATTCCATGTCTGTTCCCAGCGGCACACCGTACACCACATTACCAAGCGCGACGCCGAATAATAACGAGGCAATAAAGCTTCCTATGGAAAAAGAAGCTTCCCAAAATCCCGCGCGTGCCGTGTCATGCGCCCTGAATTCCATGGAAACTGCCCTGAATATCAGTGAGAACAGGACAAGCATCATTGCAAGATAAAATCCCGAGAATGCGGTGGCATAAGCCTGGGGAAAAGCGGCGAATAAAGCCCCTCCCCCGGTAATCAGCCACACTTCATTTCCGTCCCAGACCGGGCCTATTGACGCGATAAGGATGTCTTTTTCTTTTTTCTTTTCCGTAATAAAAGGAAGCAGCATGCCGACTCCCAGGTCAAAACCGTCAAGTATGGAATACCCGGCAAAAAGCAGGGCAACCAGTATGAACCAGAGTGTCTGCAGGTTTATAAGTTCCATACTACACCCCCTTTTCTTCCGTTTTAAAACCTTCGTTTATTATTTTGAACGCCACTGAAAGGAATATGGTTCCCAGCAGGAGGTAAATGACAGCGAACATGATGAGTGAGAACAGTATCTGCCCCGCAGGCACGACTACGGAGGCGGCGTCCCGCGTTTTCATAAGGCCGTAAATAATCCACGGCTGGCGCCCGACCTCGGCCGATATCCAGCCGGTCTCGTATGCGATATGCGGAAGAGGTATCATCAGGGGCAGCAGGAACAAGAACCACTTTGTGTCATAGAGTTTTTTTGTATACAACAGGTACGCCCCAAATAACCCCACGCCGATGGACAGCAGCCCGATGGCCACCATGATGTGATATGTCTGGAAAACGAAGTTCACGTTCGGCCAATTTTCCCTTGGAAAATCATTCAAACCTTTTATCACGGAATCAAATTTAAAATTATACAGAAAGCTGAGGAAATTAGGCATATAAAAACCGGTTGTTTTTTGATTTTTTACGTCAACCCATCCGAACGCGTACAGGGGAACTCCCGCGGATGTGTTAAAATGCCCCTCAAGCGCAGCCGCTTTTACAGGCTGGGTATTGATGACCTGTATCGCGTGCTGGTGCCCGGTCAGGAGCTGCAGTATGGGGGTGATTGCAAACAATATGATGCCCACTTTAAGCATTTTTTTCGCGGTTTCCCCGTGCTGTTTTGTGAAAACGTAAAACGCGCCTATGCCGGTTACCATTATGGAACATGTCATCCACGAAGCCATGATGGTGTGCAGGAAGCGGATCACGGTGGAAGGGTTGAAAACAGCCGCGCCAAAATTACTCAGGACAATTTTTCCTGTTTGGGCAAAGACATTCGCGTCATATCCGGCGGGCGTCTGCATCCATGAATTCGCCACAACTATCCAGAAACCGGACAAGTGCCCGCCTATAAAAACCAGCAAAGCCGACAGCCAGTACACCCCTTTTGACACCCTGTTCCTCCCGAACACCAATACGCCTATAAAAACCGACTCAAGAAAAAATGCCACAACGCCCTCAATCGCAAGGATGGGCCCGAAGATGTCGCCGACCATCCTGGAATACGACGACCAGTTATTGCCGAATGAGAACTCCATGGTAATACCTGTGGCCACGCCTACAACAAAGATCACGCCCAAAAGCCTTGCGAGGAAGTCCGTTATTTTTTTATAATCCCCGTCTTTTTTTACAAGATAAATGGACTCCGTTATTAAAATAATAAGGGCCGTACCAAGCGTCATAGCCGGAAAGAGAAAGTGAAACCCTATAGTCAGCGCAAACTGTATCCTGGCAAGTATTACCGCGTCCATGGTTCCCTCCTGAATGTTTTATGATACTTGCATTTTATACTTGGTTGGCGTTTAAATCAAGCCAAAACAATGCAATGTCCGGTTGAAGAGACGGCGCACGAAATAAAATTTCCGGCATTCGTCCTTGACTTTTCCCTCATAACTTCCTATATTGTTAAAAACGATATTTGAAGGAGGTTTTAGATGGCTGAACTGATAAAATGCAAATCATGCGGGTTTGTTATGGAGGCAGGCAGGCTGCACGATGTATGCCCTGCATGCGGCGTTCCGGCTAAAATGTTTGAGCCTTATATTGACACGGTTTCGGACAAGAGGCGCATGATACTCGGCATGCATATACATCCCATTATAGTCCACTTCCCCCAGGCATTCGGCGCCGTGCTCTTTATTTTTTCCGCGGCCATGTTTTTCATACAGGGACAATTGCGGGATGATATCTTCACCACATCAAAGGTCATTGCTTTTTTCCTGCCTATAGTCCTGGCCCTTTCTTTCGTAACCGGGCTTTTTGACGGGACCATACGGTTTAGGAAAATACAATCGCCTTACTTGGTACAGAAAATAGTCTGGGCCTCCATATATGTAGTGCTGTCCGTTGTTTTTTTTGCGGTTTTGATAAAAGGCGGGTATGCTTCGACAACTTCAACAGCCATACTGACCGCAATAAGCGCGGGCCTGCTGGAAAGTTCCACTATGCTCGGGCTGATTGGGACAAAACTTATAGATGCGAAATTCCCGGGGTAGGATTTGGGTGTTCTCTGTTCTCTGTTCTCTGTTCTCTGTTCTGTGAAACAAAGAACAGAGAACAAAGAACAGAGAACAAACAAGATCTACCCAAGCGCCGGGTCTTTAACTCCCGACTCATCAAAACCCTTCCTGCGGAGCACGCAGGCCGGGCATTTGCCGCAGCCCGGTTTCTTGCCTTCATAACAGGTATGCGTATAGGCCATTATTTCCAGCACCCCGAGTTTTATGGCCAATAGCACGGTCTGCTTTTTATCCAGTTTTATCAGCGGCGTGTGTATTTTTACGGGGTATTCCATTCCAATACTTAATGTCTTTTCCATGGACCTTATGAATCCGGCCCTGCAATCAGGATAACCGGAATAATCGACTTGGGAAACTCCGATGACAATATCCTTGATGCCGCGCGTATATGCAAAAGCGGCCGCCACCGTCAGGAACAGGATATTCCTTCCGGGCACAAAAGTGGCCGGAAGGTTTTTATTTACGCTGTCCTTGCCTTTGAGATTTATCTTTTTATCAAGAAGCGCATTGTTTTTTAAGGCCTCAAATTCCTTTATTTTTATCACTGTGTTGCCGGCATCGGCCAGCTTGGCAATTTTCTTGGCGCTTTTCAACTCTATCTTATGCCTCTGCCCGTAGTCAAACGACAGTGTCTCCACATATCCGAACTTATTCTTGGCCCAAAAAAGTGAAGTTGTGGAATCCTGCCCTCCGCTTAACAATACCAGCGCTTTTGCGCCGTTAGCCCCGTGTTTTTTCATGTTTTTTCCTTTTATGTCAGATTGACCTTGCTATCACAAGACCCCTGACTTCTTTAGCGGACGCTTTTTTTAAGGTCCTGGCTATCTCATTAATGGTGGCTCCGGTCGTAAAAACATCGTCAACCACCACGACTGTCTTCCCCGACACGTCATCTTTCACCTCGAACGCGCCTTTCAAATTTTTCAGCCGTTCTTTCCTGTCCAGCTTGTTCTGCGGCAGAGTTTCCCGTATTTTCCTGACGCTTTGGGCCAGTGGTATGCCTGTCTGTGCCGATAATACCTTTGCCACTTCATAAGTCTGGTTGTATCCTCTTTCCGCCGCGGAACCGCGGCTTAAAGGCGCCGGGACTATCATGTCGGCGCCGGTAAATATTTTATGGTCAACGCGTTCCATTATAAGTCCCGCCGCTACCTTTGCCGCTGATTTTTTATTGTTAAACTTCATGTAATGTATCATTTCTTTCAAAGCGCCTTCGTAAACCCCGGCGGCAAGGACATAGGAAAACTCGTTGCCGCGTTCTTTGCATTCCCTGCAGCCGTCCGCGTGTTCAGACTGTATGGGCTTGGCGCAGGCCGGGCATATTCTTTGCGGTAGAAGCCTTAAACCTTCATAGCAAGCCGGACAGACGTATACGTATTTAAAATCTTTTATGTACCTTTTGCAGCCGGCACACTGTGTCGGAAACAGGATGCTTAAAAAACCGTTGATTATGTTCAACCATTCCCTCCGAATTACATACTGGATCATGTAGGCGCAACCTTTATCCGTAGACGCAAAGCGGATACGGATAAAGGTTGCGCCTGCATGACCAAAGTCAAGTACCTGCTGATTCAAAACCTGCGTGCGCACAGCGCGGGAGCGCTATCCCAACAAAGACTTGTATACGTTGTTTATTTTTTCAGCTATTATTTCATTTGTGTAATTCTGCCTGACCCTTTCCAGGCCTTTGGCCTGCAAATCCTTATACAGCGCTTTATCTTCCGACAATTTTTTTATCTGCCCGGCCAGGTCCTGCGTATTGCTTTCCTTAAAGATCAATCCGGCTTTGCCAACCACGTTAGGTATCTCGCCGGAATCAGAACCTATGACAGGCACCCCCGCAGCAAACGCTTCGATGATAACCCTCCCGAATTGTTCCTTCCATCCCCCGGTGGTGATTGACGGAAGCACCAGGCAATCCATATTGGCCAGAAAATCCGGCACTGCCTGCCTTTCCACATGCCCGTAGAACTTGACGCGGTCTTCAAGTTTAAAATGCTTTACCATGCCGTGTAAGACGTTTTCCATATTTCCCGTGCCGGCCAGGTGCAGGGTTATGTTTGGCAGGATTGCGCAGGCGCTGACCAGGTGCGCAAGCCCCTTTTCCGCGATAAGCCTTCCCATGAAAGCCGCATTAAATACGCCTGTGTTGCGCCGGCTTTTTTTGGCTTTAAAATCTTCAGGATTTATGCCGTACTGCGGTATGACCTGAACGGGTTTTTTAAAATTCTTCTCCAGTAGTATTTCTCCGGCCTCACGGTTCCCGGCGATTGCCGCATCGGCATTTAACAGGCAGTGATTGTTAAAATAAGTGTAAACGGGATTATGCCCGCGCCTTAAGTTTTCCCAGGTAAAGAACAATGATTTTTTACCGCGTTTCTTCGCCTCGCTTACGAACTGAAAACACGCGAAATCAAAAGGCTCCTCTTCTATATGTATTATATCGGGGTTCACTTTTTTTACTATCTCCCCGATGTTTAAGTAAAAGTGCACGATTTTTTTCCAGTAAAACACCCTGCCGATCACATAATGGAGTTTTTCATTGCCGGTATAGGCCTCTTTATCTACCCCGCCTTCGGGCCAGTGCGGTGGCATACATAACCATATCTCATGCCCATATTTACCGGCCAGAATAACAAGTTTTTGCTGATGTTCTTTAAGCACCGCGCTGTGGGAAACAAATAAGATTTTCATTTAATATCCTTTATGGAAATAATGACGTGTCGGGAAAACCCTGATTGCTGTTCCAGAACCTGCCGGTTACAGGTCTGTAAAAAGATCTTTGTTGTCTTTCACCCATTCATACAGAAGTTCCACTCCGCGTTCGGGCGATATCTTTGGCTCCCACCCGAATGCTTTTTTTGCCTTTGATATGTCACATACAAAGACAGGCTGGTCGCCGGGGCGCCAGGGAGCGAATTTCAGCGGTATCTTTTTGCCGAAGAATTTTTCGAGGAAAGCAATGAGCTCCAGGAGCGACATTGTGTTCTTTACGCCGCCGCCCACGTTGAAAGCCTGCCCTTTTATTTTGTCGATGTTCCTGATAGCCGCTTCATAGCCGTCTATCAGGTCCTCTATAAAGAGCACGTCCCTGACCTGTTTGCCGTCGCCGTATATGGAAAGCGGCTTATTCAGCATGGTTGCGATCGTAAACCATGCCACCCAGCCCTGGTCCTCTATGCCAAACTGCCTGTAACCGTATATGCACGACTGCCTGAAAACAACGGTCCTTAAACCGTATATCCTGGAATAATCTATCATATACTGGTCAGCCGTGCCTTTGGAACAGCCGTACGGCGAATGAAAGTCAAGTATCCTGTCCTCGGATATTCCTTTTGGCAGGTCTTTATAGGCATACCTGCCTTTTTTCTCAACTATCTTTATGTCGGTCATTCCGCCGTATACTTTATTTGTGGATGAATACAGGATCGCCGGGTTTGATTTGGTTTCCCTTATGGCTTCAAGCACGTTAAAACTTCCAAATGCATTTATTTCAAAATCTTCCCTGGGGTTGGTAACCGACGTCGTGACCGCCACCTGGGCCGCCAGGTGGAATACGGCGTCAAAGTCCCTGTTGGCCCTGAAAAGCTTCTTTAATTCGCCATAATTCCGCGTATCGCCTTTTACAAATTTAAGTTTTTTATTCTGTTTTAGCCACTTTAAGTTCCACTCGGTTCCCCTGCGCGATAAATTATCAAACACCCATACTTCATTTCCCTTTTTTAAAAGCCTGTCGGCCGTATTGGCTCCTATAAACCCGGCTCCGCCTATTACAAGTGCTTTCATAAATACTCCTTTTTAGGATGCGATTTAAAATTTAATTGCGTTTCAAGCCACATATTTAAACCGTATGTATCTTTTAAGCGCATCCCTCCAGCCGGGCATGCTGTCTTTATCCAGCAACTGCAGGTGGTAATTTTTCAGGGCCGAAAACACCGGCCTTGCTGCGGGCTTTTTCCACTGGCTCTGCGACAATACCTGCACGCGCGTCTGTTTTTTCATTATTTTCATGATCGCTTCAACCATCTGCACGCGCGAGCAATAACCCTTGTTAACCCCGTGAAATATGCCTGCCTGATTTAAGGGAAGTATTTCCTTTATGAGTTCAGCGAGGTCAAGCGAGTATGTCGGCGACGACACCATGTCTTTTACGGCTATGACTTCCTCGCCTTTATTGATGGCATCTATGACGTAATCCACAAAATGTTTCCTTCTTGTCCCGAAGATCCAGGCAGTCCTTATTATCATGAACCGCTCCGTGCACATCTGCACGAACTGTTCGCCCGCAACTTTTGACTTGCCGTACACGTTTACCGGGTTTACCTGCTCAAACTCGTCATAAGGCGAGTCTTTTTTTCCGTCAAAAACATAATCAGTGCTTATATGTATCATGCGCGCGTTAAAATCCCTGCAGGCAATCGCTATGTTCTTGGGACCCATGGCGTTTATCCTGTATGCCATATCCGGGTTTAACTCACACTTGTCCACGTCTGTCATAGCCGCGCTGTTTATCACGGCCTCGGGTTTGTGGGCCTTAATAAGGTTATATACAGACTCCGGATCTGTTATGTTCACATCAGCGCTGCCCAGCGATATGACCTCATGCTCTCCTGCGCAGACCTTGATAATGTCAGAACCTAAAAGCCCGTTCCCCCCGAACATCACTACTTTCATTTGCTCCTCCGGATTTTCATTTTTTTCCGTAATTTGATCTATAGTACTTGCTGAACTTTTTGCCTTTTAGCCCCATCCACCACTTGTCATTATTGGCATACCACTGGATGGTCAGGCCGATCGCTGCTTCAAACTTATACTTCGGCTTCCAGCCGAGTTTCTTTAATTTTGAGGAATTAAGGGCATAACGCCTGTCGTGCGCCAGCCTGTCTTTTACAAACTTTATAAGCCCCATATCCCGGCTCAGCGCATCCACTATGCATTTTGCGACTTTTATGTTCGGCTCTTCCACATCCCCGCCTACATTGTATATTTCCCCGTTTTTTCCTTTGTGCAGTACAATATCCAGACCCGAACAGTTGTCTTCAACATAGATCCAGTTCCTCACATTTTTGCCGTCGCCGTACAGGGGAAGCTGCTCGCATTCTATGGCGCGGGTTATGAACAAAGGCATGAATTTTTCCGGGTGTTGGTACGGCCCGAAATTATTGGAACTGCGGGTTATCACGACAGGCAGGCCGAATGTTTTATAATATGAAAGCGCGATCAAATCAGCCGAAGCCTTTGAAGACGAATACGGGCTCGTGGGGTCGAGGATATCACCTTCTTTTGATTTTCCTTTTTTAATGCTTCCGTAAACCTCGTCGGTCGATATATGCAGGAATTTTTTCACTCCGCAAAGCCTGGCGGCTTCGAGCATATTGAATGTGCCTTTAACGTTTGTTTCTATGAACGCTTCGGGCCCTGATATGGACCTGTCCACATGCGACTCCGCCGCAAAATGAACTATCATGTCCTGCCCCTTGACCGCATTCATCACGGCCTTGAAATCGCAGATATCGCCTTTTATAAATTTGAAATTTTTATTCTTCCTGAATTTGTTTATGGTCTCGGGGTTGGACGCGTATGTCATGGCATCGAATACCGTGAGCCTGTAGTTCTTGTATTTTTTCAGCATATATTCCGTGAAGTTGGACCCTATAAACCCTGCTCCGCCTGTTATCAGTACTTTCAAGAATTCCTCCCTTATTTATCTATTCTCGACCAATCGTACGGTATTTCCTCGGTATGCGCCGGGAGCCTGTATTCGTCCGGGTCTTTCCTGTCATAGGCCTCGGTGCAGCAGTTGATTATTATGGATTCCGTCTCCGAGATGCCCTTGAATCCGTGGTAAACGTTCCTGGGTATCTGCACCAATATCTGGTTATGCTCGCCCATAAAAAACTCATTTACTTCGCCTTTTGTTTTTGAGCCTTCCCTTGAATCATAAAGCACAAGCTTGAGCATGCCTTTGACGCATACAAAATTATCCAGCTGTTTTTTATGGTAGTGCCACCCCTTGACAACCCCGGGATAGCATGTGGTCATATATATCTGGCCGAACTTGATGAATTCCTTGTCGTCGTGCCTGAGCATTTCCATAAGCCTGCCGCGCTCGTCAGCTATGGCCTTTAATTGTTTCACCTTCACACCATTGATCATAAGGTCTCCTTTAGTCATTTAATTCAATTCAAAATTAAAAATTCAAAATTATCGTCTATGCTCGTCGCTTTGCTCCTCGCATATTATAATAGTCCGCGGAGCACAACAATTTTAAATTCTTAATTTTGAATTTTAAATTGCCTTTATATATGATTTGCCCCGTGCTTCTTCACGAACATACCGGCTTCGAGCAGCGTATCTTTTGACTCGCCCGCGTCCAGCCACCAGCCGTCAAGCAGGCTGTAGGTAAGTTTTCCCTGTTTTAAGTACGCGTTGTTAACATCCGTTATTTCAAGCTCGCCTCTTTTGGAGGGTTTTAAGGTTGTTATCTTTGAAAATACATCATTCGGATAAAAATAGATCCCTATTACGGCAAGGTCGCTTATAAACTTCTTCGGTTTTTCTATTATCCTCTTTATTTTATTGCCTTCAACTTCCGCCACCCCGTACTGGTCGGGATGCTCAACTTTTGTAAGCAGTATCCTGGCCCCTGATTTCTGCGTTTCAAATTCTTTGACGACTTTTCTTATGTTCTTTTCTACGATATTATCACCCAAAACAACCACCATCTTGTCACATCCAACGAAATCCTCGCATATCTTCAGGGCATCCGCAATACCGCCCTCGCCTTCCTGATAGCCGTAATGGATGTGCTTTAACCCGAAATGCTTGCCATTGCCCAGAAGCCTTAAAAAATCGCCTGAATTCGTACCGCCGGTAATAACCATGATGTCGTCTATACCCGCGTTAACCAGCATTTCTATGGAATAAAATATCATGGGTTTGTCGTAAACAGGAAGCAGGTGTTTGTTGGTAATTCTCGTCAAAGGATGAAGCCTTGTCCCAAGCCCTCCGGCCAATATGATTCCTTTCACTTTTGACCCACCTCGTTAAAAGATTTTAAGGCAAATAACCTTGAATCCGGCCGTAAAAATATGGCTTAATTATATAAAATATGGGTTTTTTAATCAACAAAAATAAAGGACTTTTCCGACAGTCCCTCCTGCAGTATCTAAGGGTATTTAAACATGCCTTTATCCGACAGGTCCCATATATTTTCCGCCTCGATTGGTGCGGGTTTCCTGTAAAATCCGGCGTTTGCGCTGTTAATCACGCATATGTTGTGCACGGCAAGCGCCTGAACATAACTTTTATCCGGCACGCAGGAGTATATGACGCAGCCTGTCCTTTTGCCCGTGTCAGGGTCCAAACTTTTAAGGAAAAGGATTTCTTTATCACCGAAGCTTATATCGGCGCCGCTTAATGTGAAGGTAATAAATGTTTTATCGCCTTCCTTGATATAAAAATCCCCGTCGATTTTAACCGCATTTTTTTCATTTTCCAGCGCCGCGAAACTCAAAGGATCGGCGAACACCCCTTTAATATTGAAGCTTCTTTTAAGCGCCGCAATATTCGCGCTGTTTTCCATGGAATATAAAACGAGCCTGTCTATGTTATTAACGCCCTCATACCTCAAAAACGGGATCACGGTATTTTTAACGCCAAAATAGTTTTTAAGGTCATCGCGCCCCAGCATAAGCACTTTTTTATTGTCCTGGGTCACCAGCAAGGCCGCGTTCACGCCCCTTGCGGACACGGCGTAAAAAGCCGGCTTTGCGCCGGGCAGCAGCAGGTGCAAAGGCATCCAAACGCAAAGCACTCCCCCTAAAACGGCTTTTAGCCCCATTTTTTTTATTTTTATGTCGATATCTTCATAAGGAAGAATAAGAAAAAACGCATAATATACCAGGCTCAGAATAACAGGGATGGTCTTTACAGATATGGCCGCGTAAGGTATGGCAGCCAGAGTATCCACTATGAACATCATAACCTTTATCATAACCCATATGGTGGCGCCGAATATCTTTCCCATGACAATGCTTATTGATCCAAACATCCACATGGCGAAACCAAATATGGATATAATGCCGGATAAAGGTACTATGAATATATTCGCAAGTACGGAAATAACCGATATCTGGTGGAACGTAACTGCCATGACCGGAGTTAAAAACAACTGCGCGGCGATTGTGGAGGCCAGGGTTCCTGACAGCCATTTGGGCATGTTTTTGAATATAACCCCGACCCAGTCAATGAAATATATGATGCCGAATGTCGCCAGAAAAGAAAGCTGGAACCCGACGTCGTAAATATTGGACGGGTTGCATAACAGAAGGACAAACGCGGCGATTGAAAGCGAATTTATCAGGTCCGTATCCTTTTCCAGTATAAGCCCGGTGAGGACAACATAACCCATGACGGTCGCCCTCACTATCGAAGCCCCTGCCCCTGTTATAACCGCGAATACCGTGATAAAAAGCAGTGTTATCACGGCTGCGGCTTTTTTTTTCACCCTGAATATCTTCAGGACAAGGAAAATAAAGATCCCTATCAATCCCACATTCATGCCCGAGACCGCGAGTATATGGACGGTCCCGGTTATCTTGAACCTGTCATAGACGTCGTCGGGTATCACCCTCTGGTTGCCGAGCATAAGTCCGTTTAAAATATCGGCCTCTGCTTTGGGAACTGAAGTGTATATTATTTCCAACAGCCTGTTCTTAACCTTATATGAAATATGCTTGAAATAATTGTCAATTCTCGATCCCTGTTTTTCGCAGGCAGTGTCTTTGGCATATACAGTGTAAAAAACCTGCCTATACCTTAAGTAACGCTTATAATCAAACTCTCCCAAATTTTTGGGCGGTTCGGGCGGCCTTAACTTTCCCTTTATATAAAGTATGTCGCCATATTGCGGCTTAAAACCGAGGTTTTTTTCCAAAGTCACCCTGACTTTGCCGTATACCCCGGAGGTTTCCCTGCCTTTCTCAAAAACACTTATCAACGAACCGTAAAACAAGGTTTTGTTGTCGTTGTACTCAGGATCGTCCCGCACCAATACTTTTACGCCTGTTATGCCGTTCTTATTGTCCGCTCCCGGGTCAATACCGGCCATATACGAACGTATGTCATTTTTTGGGATATACGTGTTCTGGAAAGAAAAAATAGCCGCCCCGAAAAGAGCGAAAACAAGAAAAACCAGCCCGCCGTATTTTTTGTTAAAAATGACATACGCGCCGACGGAAACCGCCAGCATGATAACAGCGGGGATATAATTTATGGAAGTAAACCCCGCGGCAGCCATCCCGAAAATAAGTGCGGCTGTTATAAAGAACAAGGGCCTGTTCATTTTGCGGCTTCCGTGGTTATGTACTTCCGCATTTTTTCTATCTTTTTTACCGTCATACCCTTGACTTTCTTCAGGTCATCAGCGGATGCAAAAAGCCCGTTACTCGCCCTCAATTTCACGATCCTATCTGCCGTTACTTTTCCCACGCCGGGCAGCCTGTCGAGCTCCTCCACCGATGCGGTATTGATGTTGATCAGCAAAGGGGCCGATACGGTTTCGTTCACCCGGATTTTATTGCCGTATGAAAAAAAAATATTGATAATAAGCCCGGCTATGGCGGCTATAACTATGCCGATAAGAATGTTTTTTTCTTCATCTGTAAGCTTCAAAGTACCCCCTATATTTTGCAACGTTCTTAATCTATATCCTTGAATCTTCCCGCGGCCTTGGTATATCCCAACTTCAGCCAATCCATCAGAAAACCTTCTACAACCACAAACTTCTTATTATAATTTTCCATGTCGGTTTTATCCATCTTTCCAAGGACATAGTCAACTGTCTGGCTTTTATGCTCGGGTTTGCCGACCCCAATCCTGACACGGGGAAAATCCTTTGTACCAAGTCTTTCAATTATCGATTTTATCCCGTTATGCCCGCCGTCGCTGCCGCCAAATTTGATCTTTATTTTGTAAGGCGGAATGTCTATTTCATCATGTATAATGAGGATATTGGTCGGGACAACCTTATATTTGGAGGCAAAAAACTTCACGGCGTCGCCGGACAGGTTCATGTAGGTAAGCGGCTTGATGACGACTGTATCTATATCTTCAAACTTTTTTTCAGCAAAGTTCGCAAGCGAGTTCTTTGCGCTGACCTGGAATTTGTGCCTGGCCGCGAGGTAATCGATGAATTCAAAACCTATGTTATGCCGCGTGTGGGCGTATTCAGAACCTTTGTTTCCAAGCCCTGCGATTAGTTTCATAAACTCCAATCCCCTATGTTTTGGATTCCATATTTTAATGCTGTTTTTCGGGTTTTATTATAGTATAAAATCTCGATAAAAACCATTTTTTTATATACACTCCCGGTTAACCCGCGGATGGCCGCATGATATGCGGCCACTACTAATATAAAAAAAGGCCCGCGGTTTTTAGGCCGCGAGCCTTGTATGAAAACGCCTTGCGGGCGTTATTTTTTCTTTTCCGCTTTCTTTTCTTCTTTTGCGGGGGCCGCGCCTTTTGCAGGGGCTGCTCCTCCTTTTGCAGGGGCCGCTCCTCCCTTTGCAGGGGCCGCTCCTTCTTCGCCTTCGGCTGTCGCCCTTTCTTTCTTGATAAGTTCGGGCTGTGCGCCTTCCGCTGTCGCAACCGCTGCTGCCGCGTCTTCCGGCTTCGGCGCTTCCTCTATCTTGTGCGCTACAACCGTGAATACCACCTTATGCGGGTCTGTCATAAACTCGACGCCTTCCATTTTCGGAAGCTCACCGACCGTGATGTCGTTGCCTATCATAAGGGAAGTGACATCAACCTCTATTTTTAACGGCAGGTCTTTCGGCAGGCAGCGTACCTTGACCGACCTGGTAATAAACTCCAGTACGCCCCCGATCTTTACGCCTTCTGAAAGGCCTTTTCCGAATATGGGAAGCTTGAATATGGATTTCTCTTTTTCGGATATCTGCTTGAAATCAGCATGGATGATCTCCTCCGTGCTCGGATCCCTCTGTACTTCCTGAATTACGACGATCTTTTCCTCGCTCATGCCTTTGCCTGTCAACTTTAAGGTTATCAAAAGCGTGCCTTCGGATAAATGCTTCACTGTTTTTTCGATATCCTTTATCCTGATCTCTATGGGCATGCTCTTTGTTTCTTTCCCGTAAACCACTGCCGGCACTTTTCCATCTTTTTTCAATTTCTTGCCCTCCACTTTTCCCTCGCGAACCGTTCCTTCCAAAACAACCTTTTCCATTTCTTCCTCCTGCTTAAATTGACAACGTTTGCTGTCACAATCATTCCGCATTCCAAATCCCCCATCCCGCCTCAGGCGGTACTCAGGACCGGTGCTATGTACAAGGCAAAAATTATTGCCCGGTAAATTCTACTTAAAAAGCTGTGATATCGTCTTTTCCTCGTGTATCCGCGTTATCGCCTCTGCGAAAAGTTCTGCAACCGACAGCACGGTGATCTTCTTTAAGTTCTTCCTGTCATCCTGCGGTATCGTGTCCGTTACCACGACTTCCTTTATGGGCGAGTCCATTATTTTTTCTATGGCCTGGCCCGAGAAAAGCCCGTGTGTCATGCACGCGTATATGTCCTTCGCGCCGCGGGCCTTTAAGAATTTTGCGGCGTGCACGAGTGTGCCGCCGGTCGCTATCATGTCGTCCGGTATGATGACATTCTTGCCCTTCACGTCGCCGATCAGGTGCATGGCTTCGACGGACTCGGGGCCCGTCCTTTTTTTATCAACAACAGCAAGCTCCACTTTCAGCCTCTCCGCAAAATACCAGGCGAGCTTTATGCCTCCGATGTCGGATGTTGATATTACAAAGTTCTTAAGCTTTTTCTTTTTGAAATAATCCAAAAAAACCGGCGCAGCAAGCAAGTGGTCGACAGGGATGTCAAAAAATCCCTGTATCTGTCCTGCGTGCAGGTCCATGGTCAAAACCCTGTTTGCGCCCGCGATCGTCAGCAGGTTTGCCACAAGCTTTGCCGTGATAGGGACCCTGGGCTGGTCTTTCCTGTCCTGCCTGGCGTATCCGTAAAAAGGAAGGACCGCCGTGATCCTCTTGGCTGACGCGCGCTTTAGCGCGTCTATCATGCATAAAAGTTCCATTAAGTTGTCGTTTGCCGGCGGGCAGGTGGACTGCAGCACAAAAACATCCATACCGCGCACGTTGTCATTTATCTTGACCCTTATCTCTCCTTCGGGGAACTTTCCCACAAAAGCGTCCCCGAGCTTCATGTCCATATTGTCAGCTACTGCTTTAGCCAGCTTTATATTCGAATTACCTGAAAATAAGATCATTTCTTTTTTCTCCTTTTTAAGGCCCATTTTTCTTTATTGACCTGCCTCGCGCGGGCGACTGAAAGCGCGTCCGCCGGCACGTCCCCGGTTATTACCGATCCGGCCGCGATTATTGCGCCGCGCCCGACCTTAACCGGCGCGACAAACTTGGTGTCGCTTCCCACAAAAACATTATCACCGATTATTGTCTTATGCTTCTTGAATCCGTCATAATTGCATGTTATGGTCCCGGCGCCGATATTCACGTTCGAGCCGAGTTCCGCGTCGCCTATATAGCTCAAATGCGACACGAAAGTATTGTTTCCAAGCGTTGATTTTTTTATTTCCACATAATTTCCGACCCTGCAGTTATCTCCGATAACCGTGCCTGGCCTTATGTGCGCGAAGGGCCCTATGTTACAGCCCTTGCCTATACGGGATGATCCTCTTATGACGGTAAATGGTTGTATAACAGTATCGGCTCCGATACTTACATTTTCATCAATGAATACCGTATCAAAATCAACAATAGTTATACCATTTTTCGCAAATCTTTCAAGAGTTTTTTTGTTCTTCATCTTTCCCGCTTCCATAAGCTGCACCCTGTCGTTTATTCCGGCCACTTCCGCATAGGCAACGGTTAAAGGCCTTATTTTTATTCCGTTTTCCGCCATAATGCCGGCGATATCGGTAAGATAGTACTCTTTTTTCAGAGGATTCATCTTTATCCGGGATATGTATTTTTTCAGATATTCCCTGTTAAATATATAAACCCCGCCGTTTATGTGGTCTATTTCCTGCTGTTCCGGGGTCGCATCTTTCTGTTCCACTATGCTTTCTATGAAGCCGTGCGCGTCCCTGACTATCCTGCCGTAACCAAAAGGATTGTCAACTTTTGAGGTCAGGATTATACCACCGGGCTTTTCAATTGTAAACTCATTAATTGCATTTCTTATAGTATCAGGTTCTATAAGCGGCACATCCCCGCTGAGGATGAGAATTATCTCTTCGTACTTGATTTTCGCCTTAAGCGCCGTGGAAATTGCGTGGGCCGTACCTAACTGTTTTTTCTGTATGACTATTTTAATGCCGCCATTGGGATAAGTAATACGCGTAAATTCCCTGATTTCGGGATAGTTGGCGCCGGATATCAAAACAATGTCTTTTACCCCGGCCTTTTGGCAGGCGTCAATAACATACCCAAGCATGGGTTTTCCCGCGACGTCGTGCAGGACTTTGGATCTTTCCGATTTCATCCTCGTGCCCTTGCCGGCGGCCATTATAATGGCAGTTACATTATTGCGGACTGCGGATTTCGGATTGCGGACTTTTTCCATGTTTTATTTTTCCCGGGTTTTGATATTTGAAATTTCAATTCATTCAGCTATTTGCATTCCCCTGTTTTTGCTTTTTCGCAGCCCGCGCATGGCAATGCCGGTTTTTCCGCAGCTGGTTTTTCAGCCGATACCTTGCTGGCGTAATCCGACCCGGCCTTGCGCTTGTAATCTGTTTCGTAAAACCCGCCGCCCTTTAAGATAAAGGCGGTATTATTCCCTATAAGGCGTTTTAACCCGGTCGTGCCGCATGTAGGGCAGACGGTCAAGGCATCCAGTTTTATGGAGTGTTCAATATCAAAACTCCCGCATTTAGAGCATTCGTAAGTGTAGCTGGGCATGGTATTTAGATCTCCTTTAATTCAAAATTAAATCTATTTGTGTTCATAATCCTTGCACGATTTTTTGTTCGGCCTCTCCGGGTGCGGGCAGTCGTTCGGGTGGTTATACCTGCACGTATCGCAGAGAAAACCATTGTCCAGCTTTATCATGAGCTTTAATATGTTGTTCTTAACCTGCGTCCAAAAATTCATGATTGATCCTTTCACAAGGTTTGATTGATTATAAAGGTTTTGGGGGATTTGTCAAGCTGTGGAAAATACCGCTGTGGAAAATACCCGCCCCGAATTTTGTAGAGAGGGGGCTTGCCCCCTCTCACTGCAGGATTTTGATTCTATGTTTAAAGCCAACTGGGAGAGGGGGCAAGCCCCCTCTCTACAAAATACAATCATACCTATCATCAAGGCTTTTCCGACAGCATCCATAAATATTTATAAATGCAGGGTGACTTTGGTTTTAAACTTCTGAGATTAATTTAATAACCTCTTCCTTTATCTCATCCCTGACCTTTGCTATTTGTTTCAGTTTTTCCTCGTGCGTCCCCATGAACTTTGCCGGGTCGCTGAAGAACCACTGCAGGCGTTTTGTCACGCCCAAAAATATGGGGCAGCGGTCCGCCGCCTCTTTTTCGCATACTGTTATGACGTAAGAGAACATCCTGCCCTGTTTATAGAATTCAAAGACGGATTTCGTTTTGTTGCCTGATATGTCTATTCCCGCTTCATTCATTGATTCCACAACGAATGGATTTAAAATGCCCGCGTCAATGCCCGCACTTTCCGCAATGAACCTGTCGCCGGCCAGGCGGTTCAAAAAAGCCTCGGCCATCTGGGAGCGGCCTGAGTTATGGATACATACGAACAAGACCCTTATTTTATTTTCCATTGCAGTTCTCCTTTTCCCGGTCCAATGTTACTGCTCAAAATCATGCTTGATCGTTTTCGCGTCTACCATGTACACTATGTCCTCGTCAATATTTGTGACGTGGTCCGCCATTCTTTCAATGTGTTTGGCTATCAGTATCAGTTCTATGCCTGTTTTTATGTTGTTGCTGTTTTCCATCATGTATGTCAGGACTTCCCTGAATATCTGCACGTAAAGACCGTCCACGTCGGTATCACGCGTTAATATTTTTCTCGCAAGTTCCGTGTTATTGCTTATCAGCGCGTTTATAGAGTCTTTTAACATTGAGCGCACTATCTTAGCCATCTTTGGTATGTCTATCAAAGGCTTTAACTGGGGATACTTGATCAGTATCCTAGTTTTATGCGCTATATTGCCGGCAAGGTCTCCGATCCTTTCCAGGTCGCTGTTAATTTTCATGACCGATGTTATAAAACGCAGGTCTATGGCGATCGGCTGCCTTCTGGCCAGGAGTTCCAGGCATTGTTTTTCTATTTCTATTTCAAGCATATCTATCCGCTCATCGTCTTCTTCCACAGCCTCAGCCAGTTCATCTCTTCGCTCCACAAGTGCCTTTATAGAGCGTTCTATGGCTTCATCCACGAACGATGCCATCTTCAGGATATTCTTTTTTAAGCTGTTCAATTCTTCGTCAAATTGCCTGTTCATTTAGTTTGCCCTCCTTGGGTTGATTGCCTCACCCGAACCTTCCCGTTATATAGTCTTCCGTTATCTTTTTCCCCGGCTTTGTAAACATCTTGGATGTCAGGTCATATTCTACCAGTTCACCCAGCATAAAAAAAGCCGTCTTATCCGCGACCCTTGCCGCCTGCTGCATGTTATGGGTTACGATCACGATTGTGTAGTCTTTTTTTAAAACCTGTATAAGTTCCTCTATCTTTGCGGTGGAGATCGGGTCCAGCGACGCTGTTGGTTCGTCCATAAGTATGACCTCTGGCTTTATTACCAGCGCGCGCGCTATGCACAGCCTCTGCTGCTGGCCGCCAGAGAGTTCAAACGCGCTTTTATCCAGGTCGTCTTTTACCTCTTCCCATACACCGGCTTCCATAAGGCTCTTTTCGATCTTTTCCTGCAGGTCCTTATTATCCTTAAAAAGCCTGTTTACCCTGAGGCCGTATGCTATGTTTTCAAATATGGTCTTTGGAAATGGATTTGGTTTTTGAAATACCATCCCGACCTTCCTGCGCAGCTGCGTGACGTCTATGGATCTGTCATAAACGTCGCTGCCGTCTATCATCATCTTCCCGTCGGTTTTGAAGTTCTCTATAAGGTCATTCATGCGGTTAATGGACCGCAAAAAAGTGGATTTTCCGCACCCCGAAGGCCCTATCATGGCCATGATTTTATTCGCCGGTATATCAATGCTCACATTTTTCAAAGCATGCTTTTCGCCGTAAAAGGCGTTAAAATCCTTCACCGTTATCCTGTTAACTATAGTGTCATCGCTCATGTCATTCTCCTGTTTTTTAAGGCAATTCAAAATTTACAATTAAAAATTAAAAATTATGGTCTATGCTCGTCATTTCATTCCTCGCATTATTATAATAAGTGCGAAGCACACATTAATTTTTAATTTTAACTTTTTAATTTTTAATTGCTTCACCCTTGCTTCACCATTTCCTCGCCCTTCTTGCCTTTATCCTGATAAATATCGCCACGCTGTTTATGGCCAAAACCAGCAGCAGCAGCACAAGCGCCGTGCCGTACGCTATTTCCGTCTGCCCTTTTTTCGACCCTTCGGTCATAAGCGCGTATATATGATAAGGAAGCGCCATTACTTTTGAAAACAGCGAGTTCGGCAGCCTTGCCGTGTAAAAAGTCGCGGCTGTCATGAGTATGGGCGCGGTCTCGCCCGCTGCCCTGCCCACGCTTAGTATTATACCCGTTATAATTCCCGATATTGCATTCGGCAGTGTTATTTTGTACATGGTTTCCCATCTTGTCGCGCCAAGCGCCAAAGACGCTTCCTTAAAAGCTTTTGGAACCGTAAGCAAAGCTTCTTCTGAAGCGCCTATAATCGTCGGAAGAATAAGTATACCCAGGACAAGCGCGCCTGACAAAAGCGATACCCCAAACTGCATAAATTTCACGAAAAACATCAGTCCAAAAAGCCCGAACACTATTGACGGAACACCCGCCAGAGAATTGATCCCTATCCTGACAATCCTTACGAATTTTTGGTTTATGGCATACTCGGTCAGCCATACCGCCGTCAATACGCCTGTGGGCAGGGCAAATATCAGCGCCCCGACAGATAATAAAAAAGTCCCGAGTATTGCCGGGAATATGCCGCCTTTGACCATACCGTCGCGCGGAGCCTGTGTTAAAAACTCAAAATTAACAACCCGAAAACCTTTCATGGTTATGTAAAACAACAGGATGCAAAGGGATATAACAACTATCAGTATGCATATCCTTAACGCCATAAAACCCATTTCCTGCGCAACTGTCCTGTCATCCCTGTTCTTTAAGGCTTTGATAAGCAGATCAAACATTTCTTTTCCCTTTCTGGAACTGGTCGGCGATCAGGTTAAAAATTATATTTATTACAAATAATACCAGCCCCATAGCAAAAAGCGCGTGGTAGTGCGGGCTGCCCACAACCGCCTCGCCCATCTCGCCCGCAATTGCTGCTGTCATGGGCCTCATGGGCACAAAAAGGCCCGTCGGTATTTTTATCGCCCCTCCGGCCACCATTAAAACAGTCATGGTTTCGCCGAGGGCCCTGCTGACGCCGAGTATTATTGACGTAAATATACCTGTCTTTGCCGCGGGCAATACGGCATTTATTATCGTTTCCCACCTGTTGGCGCCGAGCGCGTATGAAGCATTTCTCAGATCCTTTGATATGGCTGAAATCGCGTCCTCTGAAATACTGGCGACTGTTGGAATGGCCATAAGCCCGAGTATAATTGCGGCCGTAAACCCGCACAGACCCGTATCCAGGTGGAATGCTTTCTGGACTATAGGTGCCACAAAAACTATGCCAAAAAAACCGAAAACTACGGAAGGGATCCCCGCCAAAATCTCCATGACAGGTTTTATAACTTCCTTTACTTTAGGCGAAGCGATTTCAGCCGTATACAAGGCGCTTCCAAGCCCGAGCGGCAGGGCAAACAGTATGGCCCCAAAAGTCACATAAAAGGACGCGACCATAAGCGACCATATCCCGAGGGACGGGGTTTCCGCTGTTGGTATCCATTCGGAACCAAACAGGAAGCCCTGTAAACTTACTGATTTAAAAACAGGCAAAGATGTAAAAACGAGGGTAAACGCTATCCCTAGCAAGAACAACATGGATACAGAAGCTATTATGGGAAGCATTCGCTCTATAAGGTTTTTCCTCATTCCAGTGTGCGTTGGCATTTGTTTACCTCATTTTACTTTATCTTTCTTCCTTATTAAGGATACAAAGCCGCGGTTAATGCTTGGTTTGTTAATTGTTAAGATTGTGTTAATTATATTATCACTTCAAAATTTACCGGCTGATAAAATCAAATAACAAGTATTCGGCCTCTGCAAGATGCCGTTTCTACTCTCTACTATCTCCTCTCTGAATATTTTGAATTTTAACAGCCAAAGGCCCGCATGAAGCGGGCCTTTGGCATAAGTGCAAAACAAAACAAGTCCTTTGGAGGGGACTACTTTATTGCGACAAAACCTGTTTCTTTCACTGTTTTCTGTCCGTCAGCGCTTACGATGAAATCTATCAGGTCCTTTGCCAGTCCCTGCGGTTCTCCGTTGGTGTACATGAAAAGCGGCCTTGCGAGCTTGTACGTGCCGTTTAAAACCGTGGCGTCAGACGGCACAACCCCCGCTACTTTTAAGGCTTTGCTGTCGGATGAAAGATAACCCAAACCCACATAACCTATGGCGCCCGGTGTCTTTGCCACAGTCCCGGCTATTTCCTTGTTTGACGCCATCATAAGGGAATCTGTCCTTAGCTTGGCGCCCTTTAACACTAGTTCGTTAAAAACTTCAAAAGTACCGGAAGCGCTGTCGCGCGAAACGACGACTATTGCGTCGCCTGTCCCGCCTATCTGGCTCCATTTTGTTATCTCGCCCGAGTATATGCTTTTTAGCTGTTCAAGGGACAGTTCCATTACCTTATTTCCGTTATTTACAATTACAGCTATACCGTCGTTCGCTATTATGGTTCCTACGGGATTTACGCCTTTTGTTTTGGCAAGGACGATCTCCTTTGCCTTGATCGGCCTGGATGAGTTTGCTATGTCAGCCGATCCGTCTATCAAAGCCGCGATACCTACTCCCGAGCCTCCGCCTGATACGGTAACATCGGCTTCCTTATTCAATTTCATGAAAGCCTCTGCCTCTGCCTGGGCAATCGGAAGGACTGTTGTGGACCCCTGGGTTGACAGCTTATTCGCTGCTTTCTGCGCCCACGGGAAGTTCCATGCAAACGCCGGGGCCGCAAGCATCAAAACCACTGCTGCCGCTCCGATGAACTTATTGATGTTTTTCATTTTGTTCTCCTTTTTTTTATTTTTAAAATTGACGTCTATTTTCTGTTACAGGCTTACCAAGACCATACCAGCTGCGTCAGCAGCTGGTTGTTATTTGTCTTGTTGTTGTCTGCCGCGCCGTGTAACGTGTGCACGTTCTTGTCGAGCTGATAATTGATCTGAAGCAGGGTGACGCCGGTAAGTTTCAGGTTCACTCCCGCAATGAACGTGTTGACCTCGTCATTTATCACGCGCGTATCCGGGTTGTACGTGTCGGCCCTTAAGTGCACTGATACAACATCTGACAGCTTTACCCCAAGGTAACCCGATACGCCTACAGCAACCCCGGATCTGCTTCCTGCGGCGTAGTTCTTTGAAATATTGTCGGTTAAATATTCGACAAATCCTTCGATCGGCCCGGTTGCGCCCCCCAAAACTATTGCGGTCGCATTGTATGCCGCTTCAGACGAGGCGATGTTGTTGGTTGATTTATGGAGAAAAGAACCCCTTACGTATATGCCTGCTATGGGTGTAAAAAGCAAACTTCCTACGTAGGCCTTTTCCGTTATGTTCTGGGCCGCGTCAAATGCGGTTGTTTTATATCCGGTCCCGTTGTAAACACCCAGCTCGTACGCGCCGTATCCTGCCGGGATCTTTCCGATAAGCGCTATTCCCTGGTCCGCGCTGCTTACCACCCCGTTTTTATCTTCCATTGCCTTTTCAATCACAGGATACTGCCATGTGTCGACCGCTCCGAAATAAACGCCCTGCTGTCCGACCCTGAGCACGGTGTCAATGTCGGAAAGGAACGGTATTTTCTTAAAATCCACGCTGCCATTTTTAACCCACGAAGCCCAGTCGATCGCTCCGGCAACGCCGGTTGTTGTTACTCCCTGTCCGCCGTTTGAGTTGTTAATGTCAATGGTCAGGTTTCCCTCATAGCCGGCCGCTTCGTCAGCCACCTTAAACCTCAGGTAAGTCCTGGGTATGGAAAACGTGTTGTTGCTTTTTGCCGGCACAGCGCCATATGACCCGCCGTAAACCTGATAATCATACCTGAGCCACTGATAACCGTAAAACGTCGATACAGGTTCAGCAAAAACAACAGCGAAGAACGAGAACATAAATACCAAAACCAATCCCGAGCCTATTGCCTTTTTCATCTCTTCCTCCTTGGATTTTTTTTCTTTCAGACAGAAGTATAGAAAATCTCCGTTAAGTAAGTATGTTTAATTTGTTAAGATACAATTAAGTTTTCGTACGAAATTTTTATTAAAATAGTTTTTGCGTCAAGCCTTAATTAGTAATTTGTAATTAGTCATTGGTAATTTTGTTTAAGGCCTTACGCCGGCAGAACCACAGTAAACACCGTGCCTTTTCCCGGTTCGCTTTCGGCTATTATCCTGCCGCCGTGCAACTGTACTATGTGTTTTACGATGGACAGGCCCAGGCCCGTGCCGCCTGATTTTCTTGAGCGGGATTTGTCAACAACGTAAAAACGCTCAAAAATCCTTGGCAGCTGCTCCGAAGGTATCCCTATGCCTGTATCCGCTACGGATATTTCCATATTAGAACTGGCTTTTACGGCTTTAACTCTTATGCTCCCTTTTTCAGTGTATTTCACCGCGTTATCTATAAGATTGATGAACACCTGCTCCAGCCTGAAAAAATCGCCTTTTAAGACCGGTATTCCCGCCTCTATATCCACGCTTATATCAAGCCCTTTTGCCATGATTGCCTGCTCATTTATCTTCACGGCGTTCCCCATCAATTCATGCAGGTCCACGTTCTCATTTTCATAGGGTTTTTCCATCTGTTCGAGCTGGGAAAGTGTTAAAAGGTCCGACACTATATTGATAAGCCTTTCAGTATTATTTTTTATTATCCCGAGATAATGCGTAGACTCGGGATTTTTTGTTTCCTGCTCCAGTGTTTCGGCAAAGCCCTTTATGGCGGTTAAAGGCGTCCTGAGTTCGTGCGATACATTTGCCACAAAATCCTTTTTTATCCTTTCAAGGTCCTTAAACTCGGTAATGTCATAAAGGACAAAAGCCGCCTGTTTTTTTTCCTCAAGGAAATTCTCGCTGCAAAGATACATGCGGTTCTTAATTTCCACCTGTTCAACCGCGTTCTCCCTTTTTTTCAGCCCTTCCTCTATCAGGGAATTAAAAGCCGCCGGCATAAGGCATTCCCAGTAAAAACTTCCTTCATTGCACTGAGTTCCTGATATTTTAAGGAAACTTTTGTTTATCAGCACTATCTTGCCCTTTTCATCCGTGACTATAAGCCCTTCCGCTACCGCGTCTATGACCGCATCAAGCTGTTTTTTCTTCTCAGTAACTTCCCCGAATAGAGCCTTTATCTGCGATGTCATAAAGTTAAAATTATCGGTTAAGTCCCGCATTTCGCCTTTTTCCCTGATGATCACCCTGGTGTCAAAATCGCCGCCCGCTACTTTTTTTGCCGCGTCAGCGAGTTCCCTGATGGGCCTGTAGATATTGCGGGAAAACAGGAAAGCCGCGGCAAAAGCGGCCGCAAGCGCGAAAACGAGCGCTTTTAATATTCCATTGTTCAAACCGTTGGCGAGTATTTTTACATCCTTCAGCGGTATGCTTGACCTGAGTATTATTGCCGCGCCATTTTTCCCGTTTGAAACCGGTTCCGCGAGGTACAGCATGTCTTCACTTAGTGTGTTGGAATACCGGACAGCCGTGCCTTCGGAGCCTTCAAACGCCGCGCGCACCTCGGGCCGGTTCTTATGGTTATCCATGGATTCCGGGTCCCTTTCAGAATCCGCAAGCACTTTTCCATCATGGTCGATTAATGTAAACCTTATATCGCCTGATGATTTCATCTTCTTAAGTATCGCTTCCAGACCGGCATAATTTTTGGTGTTAAAGTACGGCGCAATAACAGGTTTTAACACGGCATTATACGCGCGGAGATTTATTTTTTCCGATTCCATTATGTGTTTTTTTACAATATCAGAAGAAATGCCTGTGATAAGCAGTGACAAAAATACTATAACCGCGGCGTATCCCAAAAATATCCTGGCAAAAAGTGTCCTTTTCATAATTCTATTTTATACCCCACTCCGCGTATATTCTTGATCATCTTTCCCGAACTGCCGAGCTTTTCCCGCAGGTGCTTGATGTGCACGTCCACGGTCCGGTCAACCACGGTTTTTTCATTGCCCCAGAGATTGTCCAGAAGCTGCTCGCGCGAAAAGACCCGTTCCTGTTTCGAGGCGAGTATTTCAAGTATCCGGTACTCGGTAGCCGTAAGCTCTGTCTTTTTATTCTTTACCATAACTTCATGCTTTTCCGCGTCCATGGTTATATCGCCGATCTTCACAAGGTTTGTTTCTTCTTTTCTTATATCCCCCCTGCGCAGCACGGCCTTGACCCGCGCAGCGAGCTCTTTTGGCGAGAACGGTTTTGTAATATAATCATCAGCGCCTATCTCAAGCCCGACGATCTTGTCGGTTTCCTCGGCCCTGGCAGTAAGCATTATGACCGGTATTTTCGCGTAGCGGTTGTCCCGCTTGAGTATTTTGCATGCCTCGATCCCGTCAGTGCCGGGCATCATGAGGTCAAGGACGATTAAATCAGGCAGGCTTTTTGGCATGGCTTTCAAAAGGGAATCGGCATTTTCATATTCTTTAACCTTATAACCCACCCTTTTCAGGCATATGGAAACCAGTTCCCTTATGTCTTCCTCGTCGTCAACGACAGCTATTAATTTGTCCATGTAGCACCGCCTTTCAATAACCATATTATACATGATGAATTGTGAGGATTATAGGGGATTTTTGTTAAGATTTGGTTAAGAAGGATTTTTCCGGGTATCAGGCCAGAAATTCCGGTCAGTGATGGTTGGCAACAATCACAAGAGCGCCGATGGCCGCGGCGATTATCAGGACCGGGCCAAAGTAGAGCATGGAATATGAAAACTGCCTGCTCCTTGCCTCATCCTGAAAACAGTGGGTATATTCCTGCACATATTTTGGTGCCTTGTCCGTCAGCCTTTCTTTCGGTATCTCGGGCAGGACGGTCAGGCTTAAAACTGTGCCTATGAACGGCAGGAACAGTCCTCCCATTTCCCACATGAAAATTTTATCTGAAGCGGCAACCTTGCCCTCGTTCTTAGCGAGGTCGCAGACGTCTTCCAAAGTATACCCCCTGGTTTCGGGCCTCGGTTTCCTGGCCGTGGCGCAGGCGGGCATGGTTATTATGATCACCGCGAGCATAAGATATATGCAAATCAGTTTTTTCATGTTTGTACCGCCCTTAAGTATTATTTTCTTGCCCGTATATTTCATATTTTTCCGCCCTTGCTGCCGAGCCAGTGCGTCAGCGTCTTCCTGAGCTTGACCGAAGCAGCAAACTTTTTCCTGAAATCAGGAAGGACGCTGTTATACTCGTCTATGACCTCGACGTTTTTCCATTCATAATACAGGTCCCTGGTGTACTTTATGGTGCCTATGTATATGGCCTTATCTCCCGGCTGTATGTCCAGAGCAAACGCCGCAGGCGCAAAAATAAACTCTGCTTCCCCGTCACGTTCCATATAGAACGCGGCTGCGATCCCGAAATATTTTATCTTTTTCAGCATGATATAAAATGTCTCGCCCTCGTAAGCCATCAGCTTCATGTTCTCGGGCCAGGCATTATATGCTTTCCTTGTCCTGCCGGTTGACGGCCTCATATACCTGTCCAGGAACATGTGGAACTGTCCGCCAAGCTGGGATTTTCCGCCGAAATCGATCACTGTTTCCCCGTGAAAACCGTACATGGAAGGTTTTCTCTCGTAGCCCTCGGGTATGGGGTCGATGATAAATTTCCCAACCACCATCACCTCGCCGTCCGGGACAACGATACCCGTTCCTGCCAGACGCTTCGCACCTGTCGCGCATGACACGGTAAGCGCAGCCAGCGCCAGGAACACAAGGCTACTTATGAGCAGTTGTATTTTTGACGGGTGTTTTGTTTTTATCATAATATTTCCTCCATTGCCGCAGCTGGGCAAGCCTTTTTTTGAGCACGCCCTCCCAGTAACAGCCCTTGTCGGTTATTTCGAGCAGCCTGACTATCAGGTCCTCTTCGGAAGGGTAATATATCCTTTTTAACTCAAAAGACGATTCCTCAAGGAATTTCATATCGTTTATTACCTTAAAAGTGCCCATATAGTAAACACCGGGTTTCTCAAACTTGAACCCGTTGCCCTGCACCGGGATCTTGTAATTAATGATGGCCCTGCCTCCGAAATCCATGAATAAAAACGGCATGGAAATATAGCCGTACGAACTGAACTTTTCCAGCCTGTAAAAGCCAGGTTCCACGAACGTAAAAAACAGCGTGCCCAGGATCCAGTCGCTGTGAAAATAAGGCGTGTCTGAGGGCGGCTCCACCTTCCTGAAAGTCAGGCCGTCTATCCAAAGCTTGTAAGGCTCGTTGTTCTGCTCTATATCCATGAAACCGTAAACCAGGACCTTGTCCCTGCCTGCCGATTCCGTTATCCTGGGGTCGGAAGCGCAGCCCCAGACAGAGATAAGGGCTGCCAGGACGGCTAAATATCGCATATGTTTCATGTGGTCTCCTTGGTATTTTTACCGGCGCGTTTATGAATAAATTTCGTAAAAAAGCTTTTCCGCCGCTTTTTTGTCTATTTCCTTTAACTTGTTGTAGATTTTTATGGCCTCTTCCTTTTTACCTTCTTTCATAAAGGCGGAACCCAAGCCGTAATACGCATCGGAATTGGACTTATCCAGCTTAATGGCAGTGCTGAATTCCAGTTCAGCTGAAGGCACATCCACGAGCCTTATAAACATGAAGCCGAGCCTCGAGTGCAGCAAAGAGGTGTCTTCGCATTTTACTATACCCTGCTTTAATATTTCTATGGCGTCATCGACCGAACCGCTCTCCTCGTAAATACCCGCGAGGTTGTAATACGGGTCCGGGTTATCCGGATGTTTTTCCATTTCGAGAAAATATTCCTCGGTCGCTTCCGCCGACATATTGGATTTGCGGTACATGACGCCCAGATCATTGTGCACCGACTCCATATCCGGCTCGAGCGTATAAGCGTATTTCATGGCCTTGAACGCATAATCAATGTTACCTGCTTCATAAGCGCTTTTCCCGGCAAGGAACCATCCTTTTGCGAATTTTTTGTCCTTTTTCATTATCATACCCGCGCAGTCCAACGCCTTTTTAAATTCCCCGGAATTATAATAAATAAAACCGAGCCGCAACAAGCCGTCGGATGTGGATGGCATATAACCGACCCCGTTTTTTCTCCACGAGACAAAATCCATGGGCCGCCTGGCAGAACTGTTTACAAGAGCGAGTACCTTGTAGCCGGGCACTATGAAATTTAAATTCTGGCCCTCCTTATATCCCATTGTCACAACGCCTACGACATAACCGCCGGTGTTTATCACAGGCCCGCCGCTCGAACCCGGAGACACAGGCGCTGTTATTTGATATACCTGCCCGTAGTCGGGCAGGTCCCTGACCGCTGACACAATGCCGTTTGACGCAGTGAGTTCCAGCCCCATTGGATTGCCTATAGCCAGGATATCGTCGCCTACCTCGGCTTTTCCGTCGGTAAAGGCCAGGTAATTCCTACTGCTGCTGAGGCCTTTGAGGGAAAAAAGAACGAGGTCGGATTCAACATCGGTGTTTATTACCCTGTCTATGCGGTATTCCTTGCCGTCGTTTGTCTTTATACTCACATCCGCAGCGTCAACAACAACATGCAGATTGGTGGCCACATAACCGTAACGGCTTACAAAAAAACCCGAGCCCTGCCCGTGTTTTTTGCCGTCAGTACCGTAGTTAAAGATTTCCACGACCGCTGCTTTTGAGCTGTTGATCGTGTTTCTTAATGCTGTATTGGCATGAAGAAATGGAATTATAAAGACAGACAGGCAGACCAGCAGCGCTGTTTTAAATAACGGAATTAAAAAGCAAACGGATGATTCCCTGTTTCCTCGCAATACAGATGCCAATTTAATCCTCCCTTATAAAAAAATATTTACCTATTCAGTATATCAAAAAAAAGCGTGCTTTAAAATACAAAATTATGCAAATCATACAAAAAATTGTGATAAATAACGGCATTTAATGGTGGGGTGGACTATCAGGCATTGATGTTTTAATGTCCATATGATTTGTTTACAGGTGAATGGCTTTGTCACTGCTGTTTTAATCCTTGCTGATCAAAGCAAGGAACCTTCTTAATTGTTCCCTTTCCCTAGTCTCTTCGGGTGTGGAAAACCTTGATGGATCGTCAAAATCATGCACAATAAATACAGTGTCTTCGTCGTACAAACTTAAAGGGTAGTCGTTGATGAACATATGCCGCCTCCAGTTTTTATTTGTTACGGCATAAGTTTAGACAATTACGATTAATATTGGGTTAATTCAAGATTTTTTGAGTATTAATAAACTTAGAATAATCAAAGATCATTTATACGGAAAATATTATAGGTATTGAACGCAGGATTTACAGCACAAATGTTGAAACACAAATAAATCAAAACCTGTAGAGAGGCGGCATCTTGTCCGCTGGAGCTTCAGCGAAAGCGGATGCCCCCTCTCACCGTGGGCTTTAACTCAGGTATATGGCATGCTTTTCAGCGGTCTTTTAACGCGGTGGAACCGTACCCTGGCCCGGCTTTAAATCCGCCACCGGCATTACGCCTTTTTCCAGCCAGATGAAATCGCCTGCGAGCACTTTTTGCGCGAGGGAATAATGTCTTTTGTCGTCATGGCTCCACAGGCTTTTTGACGCGGCTTTAACGCGCCTGCGTGCCTGCAGGCAGAATTGGTCCGCGAGCTCGACTGAGTCGGCCCTGTTTTCGTGCTCTGACATGTGCCTTGCAAACGAGCATGTGCAGGCGACGGCAAAAAGGTCGACGGCTATATCCACTACCCTCGCCAAAATCGCCTGGCGCTTTTCCAGCCCCGGGCCGTTTAAGGCCATCAAATGGAAAAGATTACGGCCCAGCTTGTTTGACTGGTTTTGAGCCCATTGCATATGTTTGGCAAGTTTGCCGTATTTTCCGAATGTTCCTGGAAGGCCTCTTGGGATCCACCTTGCCGGATACCACAGCGAGTAAAACATCCCGGCTTTAAGCAGATCCTTAAACAGTGTTCCTATCCCGCCGGCTGCTTTCGGGTTGACGAGCGAGCCTGCCATTTTCATGTGCTTGTCCATCGCTTCCCTGATAATAAACAGCCTCATTATTTCGCTGGAACCCTCTATGATCCTGTTAATGCGGTGGTCGCGCATCATGCGCTCTACCGGGTATCCCGCTTCGCCCCTTGCGCGCAGGGACTCGGCCGTCTCATAACCCCTGCCTCCCATAACCTGCAAAGTATCATCGATTATTTTCCAGCCTGCCTCGCTGGCAAAAAGCTTGGCCATGGCCGCCTCAAGACGGATGTCCGCGGTATGTGAGTCCGCCAGGCCGCTCACGTAGTAAGTTACCGCTTCCATGGCAAATGTCGTGGACGCCATGGCCGCTATCTTTTGCGCTACGGCGTCGTGCCTGCCTATGGGTTCGCCCCACTGCACGCGGTGGTTTGCCCAGCGCCGCGTTATGGCCACGCACATCTTGGCCGTTCCCGTGCTCGCCGCAGGAAGGGTCAGCCTGCCGGTGTTAAGCGTCACAAGCGCCAGTTTTAATCCCTGGCCTTCGCCCGAGAGCATATTCTCACGCGGAACCTTCACATTTGTGAAACGTATGACCCCGTTTTGTATGGCGCGTATTCCCATAAAGCGGCAGCGGTTCACGTTCTCGATGCCCGCCGTCTTTTTTTCCACTATAAATGCCGTTATCTGTTTGCGCATTTTTCCCCGTATTTCCCTGTCAGGGGTGCGCGCCATGACCACGAGAACATCGGCCACAAGACCGTTAGTGCACCAAAGTTTCTCGCCGTTGAGTGTGAAATATTTCCCGTCTGCGCTCGGAGTCGCGGTCAAGCTCACCTTGGCCGGGTCTGAGCCTGCTTCAGACTCAGTCAGCGCAAAACCCGAGATCGCCCCTTTTGCGAACATGGGGAACCATTTGGCTTTTTGTTCCTCTGTGCCGAACATCAAAAGCGGCTGGGGAACGCCTATGGACTGGTGCGCGGACAGCCACACGGCTGTGGAGCCGCAATGGCTTCCTATGAGCGCTATCGCGCGGTTGTAATTCACCTGTGACAGACCCATGCCGCCGTACTTCTTGGGTATTTTCATCCCAAAGAGCCCCAATTCCGCAAGCCCTTTTAAAACCTTATCAGGCACTTCCTGCTCGCGGTCTATGGCGTCGGCATCAACGTTCTTTTTTAGGAAATCCTCGAGTTTGACGAGGAGTTCGTCCCCTATCTTGCGGTCCTCGGCCGATTGGGCCGGATACGGCCATATGAGTTTCTCCCGGAACTTGCCCATAAAAATTTCAGCCGCGAAACTCGGCTGCGTCCATTCCGCCTGCCGCGCCGCCTCTGATACCTCAAGTGCTTCCTGTTTGCCTTTGCTCATTTTGCTCGTATCTATCATAGCCATGTTATTTCGCCTCCTTTTTTTTGAGTTCTTCTTCCCTTAACAATCTGCGGAGTATTTTTCCTATAATATTTTTCGGCAGCGCTTCCCTGAACTCGAATTCATGCGGTATCTCGAATTTGGCCAGGGATTGTCTGCAAAAAGCCGCAAGTTCCTCAGCCGAGCATACGCTGCCCTGCCTGAGTATGACATAAGCTTTTATCTTTTCCCCCATCGCCTCATCCGGAAGCCCCACCACTATGGCGTCGGCAACATGCGGGTGTTTCCTGAGCACTTCCTCAATGCTGCGCGGGAACACATTTTCCCCGCGCGATTTTATCATGTCCTTCTTGCGCTCCATAATGCGGAAATATCCGTCCTTGTCCATGACAGCGAGATCCCCGGTATAAAGCCAGCCGTTGCGGAGCATTTCTCGTGTTGCCTCGGGCTTGTTCCAGTATCCCTTCATGACCTGCGGCCCCTTGACTATCAATTCCCCTGTTTCCCCAACAGGCATATCTTTTTCCCCTTTTTCCGGGTCGACTATTCGCGCCTCGGTGTCGGGCATGGGCACGCCGACGGTTCCTGTCCTGCGCTCCCCGAATATCGGGTTGCAGTGCGTGACCGGGGACGCCTCGGTGAGCCCGAACCCTTCAACAACCCGGCCGTGGGTTAAGGATTCAAATTTTTCCTGGACCGCGAGATAAAGCGGCCCTGCCCCGCTTATGCAGGCCCTGATTGAAGAAAGATAACCACGGGCGCTTTTCGGCGAATGGTTCAGCGCGTTATACATAAGTTCCACTCCTGGAAATATGGTGCAGCGGTATTTTTTAATAGTCTCAGCCACCCGGTCCACCATGAACCGCGGCAGAAGCACCAGTGTGCATCCCGCGCATATGGCGAGGTTCATAACAACCGTCATGCCGTAAACGTGGAAGAACGGAGTGACGCCCATGAATATATCCCCGCCCGGGCCGGACTTTATGTCATGAAGCCATGCTTTGCACATGAGCGTGTTGGCTATCAGGTTGGAGTGGGAAAGTATGGCGCCCTTCGGGCTTCCTGTTGTCCCTCCGGTATATTGGATAAGCGCAGTGTCGCCTGAGGCGGCTTTGCCTTCGGCCGCCGGAGCAAGAGCGCCTGCGGCAAGTATGTCATCGAACTTATACAGCCCCGGCCCTTTTTTCGGGCCTGTCGGCACGCGCTGCAAACGGCTCTCCAAACCAATGAGAACGCGGTACAGCGGCGACGCGTAATCTCCCACGTCGGTCAGCACCACATGCTTAAGCACACCTTCTTTTAACAGCGGCGCAAAAACGTTCTCATAACGCGGCAGGCAGATTATTGTGTTGGCACCGGAATCACGGACTATAAAATCCACCTCTGACGCTGAGAGCAGCGGGTTTATCTGCACAATTATCCCGCGGGCCTTTAACACGCCGTAGTACGATGTAACCATCTGCGGGCAGTTTGGCAGCATTATAGCCACCCTGTCCCCCGGCTTTACATCCAATCCGGGCAAAGCGCGGCTCAAGTTGTCCGCCATCCGGTTGAGCGCGGCAAAGGTTATTTTTGCGTCAAAAAATACGACAGCCGTATGTTCCGGGTACTTTTCAGCCGACTCCTCAAGGAAGCGGTTCAGGGGCTGGTTTGGATATTTTAGATTGGGCGGCACCTGCGGTTCATAATGGCTCAACCACGGTTTATTCATATATCACTCCCTGTGCTTCGGGTCTAAGATAATGTATGTGATAATGGAAATAGCCAGAAGTTTCTTTTTGCCGGTCGGTGTCAGCCTTACTTCCCAAACCATGCTCCTGCTCCCGCGGTGCAGGAGTTTGCCGTCAGCGTCAACGCTCCCGTTGGGGATGTTACCGAAAAAATTGATCTTCATTTCCGCGGTGAGTATCCGCCACCCCGGCCCGATAACGTGGATCGTTCCCACCCCGGCTGTTGTGTCGGCCAGTGCGGCCAGCGCGCCTCCGTGGATAAGACCGTTCCATTGGCTAGCCCGCTTTGTCCATGGCATGCGCCCCTTAACGCTGTTTTTGCCCAGTGAAACCAGAGTCATTCCCAAAGTCTTCGCCAGGCCTGAGGTACGAAAGCCCAGCCGCGATATCAAAGTTTTTCTTTTGCTCATGATCTCTCCTTTGTCGGATAAAAAACGGAATTATTCGCCGCCATTTTTGTGAGCAGCGCCGGAGGGGCGAGCCTCGCTCCATATTTTCCGGCCAGTTCATTTGCGCGTTTGACAACCTCAGCTATGCCGCGGAAATCCGCCTCAGACATGGGTCCTCCCCTGTGCGGCGGAAATCCTATGCCGTAAACCATGGCAAGGTCCAGCAGCCCCGGGCTTGCGACAACATTCTCCTCAAGACATCTCACGCTCTCGTTTAAAAGCGCGGTGTACAGCCTGTCCTGTATGTCATCCTGGGACATGAGAGGATCTGCCTTGCCGACCCATCCTGATATGATCTCCCCGTTTACTTTCCATTTCCCGTTCTTGCCTTTGGCAAATGCTTCTGCCAGGTTGTCGCGGCCGATCCATGTGGGCGCAGCCATATTTTTTCCGTACGCGTCCTGTATCTGGTGCAGTACCTTGCGCATGACCTCAACCCCGACTTCGGCAATTAAACGGATGGGGCCCATGGGCAGCCCGAAACTTTCAGCAGCCAGGTCCACTTTTCCGGCAGGAACGCCCTCTTCCACCAACTGGCCCGCTTCAAGCGCGTAAGCCGCGAGCACCCGGTTGACCAGGAATCCCGGGCAGTCTTTTACCACCACAGGCACCTTGTCCATGGCCAGTGTCAGTTCTATGATAGTGGCTATGGTTTGGGGGGATGTTTTTGCGCCGGGGATGACTTCAACAAGCGGCATGATCTCGGCGGGCATAAAGAAATGCATGCCGATAAATCTTTCGGGCCTGGCCGAACCTTCCGCCAGTTTGGTGATTGGAAGGCTGGATGTATTGCTTGCTATGATCGCGTCGGAATTGACAACAGTCTCCAGTTCCGAGAACACCTTGCGCTTTAGATCCATTATTTCGGGAACCGCTTCTATCACCAGCTGGGCGCGCTGGAAACCGCCGTAGTTTGTCCCGGCGGAAAGCAGGTTAAAACGCCTTATAGCTTCCACTTCTTCGACCTGCCGGCGCTCCACCCTTTTTCTGCCTAAGCCCCATGCTTTTTTAAGCGCGCGGCCGAGTACGGCAGTATCCGTGTCCTTAAGCAGGGTTTTAACCTTTGCGCGGTCCGTAAGCGCCACTGCAATGCCGGAACCCATAAGGCCCGAGCCCACTATGCCGGCTGACTCTATACGCGTTCCCTTCACTCCGTTGGATTGTTTTTTGGCGTCCTGCGAAAGAAAAAATAATTTTATAAGATTGGCGCAGACCCGGGTGGACATGGTGCTTCCGAGCGCCGCGGCTTCCGCGGACATTGCCTTGCTCCGGCTTCCGCCCCACCCGTTGCTGACGAGGTCAATAAGCCTAAACGGCGCAGGATAAGCCCCGCCTGTTTTTTTAATAACTTCAGCCCTGGCGCGCGATGCCGCAAAATCCTTAAGCACAGGAAGGCCCATGATGCGCTCAAGCAAGGGCCTTGTTTTCTTCCTATTCGCCTTTATAGCGGCAATACCTTTGGCGTCCGTAAGTTTCAGCGCGAGTTCCTGCGCGACCTGCGGCAGCTGTTCCTTAAAACACACGTCGTCCACAAGCCCCTGCCGCAGCGCGGACTTGCCGTCGAAATTTTTTGATGTAAGTATCGCTGTCATGCCGCGCACAAATCCCAAAAGCCGCGGGAGCCGCCATGTGCCGCCGAATCCCGGCACTATACCCAGTTTCAATTCCGGCAGGCCTAATTTTGTCGCCGGGTCGTTGGAAGCCACCCGTCCGTGACAGGCTATGGCGAGTTCCAGCCCGCCGCCCAGGCATGAGCCGTGAATGCCCGCAACAATAGGCTTCAAATAATCCTCAATGCGGTTCATAAGTTCATGGCCGACGCGCGAGGCTTCCCTGCCGCCCGCGCCTTCATCCTTAACCAACGCTATGGCCTGTATCTCCGCTATATCAGCGCCGGCTATGAACACTGATGGTTTGGCGGAACGGATAACCACGGCTTTAACCGTGTCGTCCTTTTCGAGCGAATCAAGCCGTAAGTTCAGCTCCTCCAATAATTCTTTTCCGAGGGTGTTTACTTTTTTTTCAGTGTCGTCAAGTATCAGGTGCGCCACCGCGCCGTTTTTTTCTATACGCGTCCTCTTGCCTGCTGAGTTTGTCATTGTGTGTACGCCGTCCTTTCCAGTATAAAAGCCGCGCCCTGTCCGCCGCCTATGCATAAAGCGGCCAAACCGGTCTGCAGATTCCGTTTTTGAAGGTCAATTGCCAGCGACAAAAGAAGCCTGCCGCCGCTCGCGGCCACAGGATGCCCGAGCGCTATTGCTCCGCCGTTGACGTTGAGTATGGATGGGTCAACCGCTCCCGGCGCTTTTGCCAGCCCGAGAAAATCAGAGCTAAGTTTATCGGATTCGAATAACCTCAGGCAGGCTATGGTCTGCGACGCAAACGCCTCGTTTAACTCGACAAGCTGCATGTCGGACATTTTGCGCCCCAGTTTTCCAAGGAGTTTTGCCGTGGCAGCCACCGGACCTAAGCCCATTCGCCGCGGCTCCAGCCCGGCGTACGCGCTTCCCGAAATTTTAATCAGCGGTTTTATTCCCCACGCCTCGGCACGTTCCCGCGTCGTCACTATCATAGCCACAGCGCCGTCGCTTATCTGGCTTGAATTACCCGCAGTCACGGTCCCGTGCCGCTTATCAAACATGGGCTTAAGCTTCGCCAGCATTTCCAATGACTGGTCCGCGCGGATGCCGTTGTCCTCTGTTATCGGAGCAAACTCAGGGGCCGAAAACAGCGGGATTATTTCCTCAGCGAGCCGGCCGCTTTTCCTGGCACTGGCAGCCTTTATATGTGATTCAGTGGAGTATTGGTCCTGTTCATGCCGCGAAATCCCCAGATCGCGCGAGAGTAATTCCGCGGTGTCTCCCATGATCATCCCGCATGTCGGGTCAGTAAGCCCTTCCATGATACCTATGCGCGGGTTGAGCATTTTCAGCCTGAACGATAAGAAAGCCGCGAGCTTCTGCGGCAGGGTCTTGGCCCGCGCCAGGCGGCTGAAAAAATCTGTAAAATAGCGGTTATAAATAAGGGGAGCATTGGAAAGGGATTCCATGCCGCCGGCCACTATGACCTCGGCTGAACCGGCCTCTATCATTTCCACTGCATTGGTCACAGCCTGCATGGATGAAGAACAGTTCCGCTGTACCGTGTAGGCCGGTATGGACAAAGGAAGCCCTGCATTGATAGCTGCCACGCGGGCAATGTTGGTGGCGTCGATTGGCTGGGCTACACAGCCCATGATGACCTGGTCTATTTCAGTTGGATTTACCGGCACTTTTCTCATGAGAGCCACAAGCGCCTGCCTGCCGAGCTCCTGCGAAGAAAGGTTCTTCGCGAGCGTACCGGCCTTTATAAAAGGCGTCCTTACGCCTCCGACAATAACGGCTTCTTTCATCTGTTCCACCTCTTATTTTCCCACAGGCCTGAAAATATTTCCACAATTCAAGCCGGGGGAAATATTTTAGTAACTTCGTGAACAACTGTATATACTAATTATATTCGATAAAATGCCTTTTTTCAATGCTTATTTCATACTGATTTGGTGTTGTTTTGAATGGCACAGGACTATAATAGCACTTTTCTTTTTTTCATCAGCTTTTTGTAGGTTTTTTCCCCGGTATAATGCTTAATCTGTTCCGTAAGTGAAGTATGAGCGGCCGGGCCTTCTTTGCCTGACACGCACCGTAAACCTGATGTCCCCTGAGAAAGGTATTTCGAGTTGTGCCCGTTAATCGTGGTCACAAAAGTTTTATCCCCGTAATGCATACAGTCAAAAGGCCAGGAAAAACATGTGGAAGGCTTATATGAGGTCCTTTTCAACTTGTGTTTCTTCGCCAGCAAATCCAGGACGCAAAGTATGATTCCGTCCTTTATCACGGACAAGACGCAGGTGTTGTTCTTCCTATGGCGCAAATAATGGCTGCCATCCCTGTTTTTCTCATAAAGTTTTTCTTTGAGCACCCACGGGTAGTTTTTCGCCGCTTCTTTTCCGCCTATTTTGAGTATTTCATGTATCCTGCTTTCTTCCTCTTTGCTGAGGTCCACGCTGAAATCCGTGCAGCAGGAGCCGTGGTAAATACCTTTTTTCTTTTTTAGGCATATACGCGGGTCGCAGGTGTAGCCGGTCTCGAGCAGGGCCTTGGTGTCGAAAAGCAGGCCTTCATGTTCGAATAGCTTGCCTTCTTTTTCAAGCTTGTTTATATAAACTTTAAGCTTCCTTTTGTTTATAGCCGGGTGGATGATGGTTTTCATAAAACTCCTTCTGAATTTTTGATTTAACGAACGGGAAGTATTATAGGTATTGAATGCAGGATTTACAACATAAATATTGAAACACAAATAAATCAAAACCTGTAGAGAGGGGGCTTGCCCCCTCTCACCGTGGGCTTTAACTGTTCGTTATTTATTTAATTATAAGACCGTTATTGATTCCCTGCCGCCAAGGATTATCTCGACCCTGCCCTTATATTCCTTTATCCTGCCTTCAACCCTCACCTTCTTGCCCTTGTAATACTTTTCCGGGCTGTCCGGGAACCTGGAGAACTTGGTCGAAAATATCACAAGCGTGACCCAGTTTTTGTAGTCCTTGTCAAAATTAAGGTAGCACACTGTCCCGTTATTATATGAGGATACTATCTCGCCTTCGGTTACCACGTATGAATCCACGTACTTTGCCGCGTCGCGCCAGTTGATCTTGACCTTTTCCTTGCTGAAATTCCTTGATTTATCTGTTAAAGAAGAAGATTCAGGCACGGCAGATCCGGACACTGCTGCCTGCCTGCTGTTGGCTATAAGCGGTTTTATGATCCACTTTTGCCCGTAAAAAAGCACAAGAAGTATGGCAGCAGTTACAAATACCAGTTTTACATAAAACTCTTTATTCTTCATTTTTTTACCTGCCCCCCGGCTTCATCCATCCAAAGCCCTTTTCTGAATTTTTTTGCTATGTTCTCAAGCACCGCGAAATCCTTTGTCCTGGAATTCGGGTCCTTCACATAGGCATATGCCAGGCCCTGCTTTATCATCTCCGCGTTTATGTTCGTGTCATCCAGGAATATCATGGCAAGCGTCCTGTCGTACACGTCTTTCTCGTTCGTTGTTTCGTACTCAAATACGCAGGTCTTACCCTCGATGCGCTTTTTTAAATACTTTTTGGCTTCCTCCCCGTATCTCTGCACGGGCTGGTCAGGATGGTTTGTCTCAGGGCTGTCGATCCCAACCAGACGTATCCTGCGCTGGTCGGAAAGCACAACCGTATCCCCGTCTATAACACGCTCCACTTTTGCCGTGAATTTTTTAAAATGGCTTTCCTGTGTAACGTGCTTTACGTAAATCCCCGCGAAATACAGGCATACAAGCACAGCACCTGTAATGAGGATGGTTTTAATGTAGAATCCGCTTTTCATGCAGCCTCCGTTATCAACCCTTTTTTGAATTTTTGATTCCGTTATTATATCATTTGTTTTGTTTTATTCAACCTGCGATTTTGGGCATTGACACGATTTTCGGATCCGCATTCCGCAATGCAACCGGGCCGTCAAACATGGGCAAAACTCAACCCCTTGGATGGAATTGTTTATGAATCTTCTTTAACCTTGTCTTATCCACGTGTGTGTATATCTGCGTTGTGGATATGTCCGCATGGCCCAGCATCTCCTGCACGCTCCGCAGGTCCGCGCCTCCGGCCAGTAAATGCGTGGCAAAGGAGTGCCGGAATATATGCGGGTACACATCTTTTTCTATGCCTGCTTTTTTGGCGTGGTTTTTTACCACCTTCCATATGCCCACCCTTGTAAACCTTGTGCCGCGCCTTGTTACGAATAGATACGGGGAAAAATCCTTTAGGAACGTTTTCCTTATGTCTATGTACCCGGACAGGGTTTCAACCACATAGTCGCCTATGGGTACCATTCTTTCTTTTGAGCCTTTGCCAAAACACCTTAAGACTTTCTCGTCCAGGTTTATATCCGTCAGTTCCAGCCCGGCGAGTTCCGACACGCGCAGGCCTGCGGAATACAGCAGCTCTATTATGGCCTTGTCCCTGATGCCTTCTTTTTTGGACATATCAGGTGCGGACAGAAGCCTTGATATGTCCTCGCTTGTCAACACCTCGGGGATTTTTTTGTTTGTTTTAAAAGAATCCATATCCTCAAACGGGCTCTTTTTCATGCGATCTGTCCTGACCAGATATTTATAAAAGTTCTTTACCACGACCAATGACCGGGCGATCGATAAAGCGGCGTGCTTTGAGTTCTTTAATTCAAATATGAAGTCAAGCAGCGAGTCCTCGTCGGGCGCGGATATTTCATGTTTTTGAAGAAATTTATCGAATATTTCAAGGTCGGATTTATAGGCCTTTAAAGTGTTGTCAGCGAGACCCTTTTCAAACTGTATGAAGTTAAGGAACGCGTCTATCTGCTCTTTAAGGATCATTTACCCACCGTGTAATTTAAACAAAGATTTGCGCCGCTTTTTTCAGCCGGGTTAACGCATTTTTATCTTTTAATATTTTTCCCTTTTCATCCATGCCCTTAAACTTCAAAACAACCGCCGTCTTAATATTATTGACCGCAAAGAACGACCTTATCTCGCTCTCGGCAGGTTTGAAGTATTTGTCCTTATTGGTCCCTTCGGTAAGTATTATAATGCCTCTTTTTTTCTTTGGGCTTTTGGCGGGCTTTGCATACCTTTTGTACCACTGGACCTGATTCCGGTCTATAAAAGTCTTCAAAGGCCCGGGTACTCCCGTAAAATACACAGGTGATGCGATAATTACAATATCCGATCTTTCGGCTTTTTTTATAAGTGCTGCCGCGTCGTCCTTAAAAACACATTTTAGATTATCCCTGCACTTATCGCAGGCATTACATGCCTTAAACTGCAATTTGTTTATATTTACATTTGATATTTGTGATTTTGGACTTATGATTGAAGTTAAATAGCCCGCAGCCAGCGCGGAATTACCGCCTGTCCTTGGCGACGCGGTTATGACGAGAACGTTATTCTTTTGCATTTATATCTATATAATCCTCTAAGTATGACCGCAGCAGTTCGGCCACGGCCCACGCGTGCGATATCCTGCCGCGCGCGTTATACGGGAAATTACCGTCAAACATTTCCGACACAGTGCCCAATCCGGCTGTTTTTAAGTGCTCAAACATCGGCTCATAAACTGTTTCTATGAAATCAACCGAATCTTTTCCCTTGCCGAATGTTTTCAGGTAGGCGGTCACAAAGTGGCCTATGGTCCAGGCCCAGACCGTACCCTGGTGCGCGGCCGCGTCGCGGACGCCCTGGTTTCCGTCATAGCGCGGCTTGAAGTTACTGTTCATGTTCGACAATGTGCGCAGACCGAAAGACGTATAGAGTTCCTTGATTATGGTATCCATTATCATTTCCCTTTTATCCGGGTCATCTATGAGCGTATACGGCAGGCTGATGGCCATGATCTGGTTTGGCCTTATGCTCGCGTCCTTGTTTCCATTTTCTATATAATCGTATAAGGCCCCGTCTTCCTCGTTCCAGAATTTTTCATTGAAACTTTTATATATTTTATCGGCCATTTCCGTATAGCCTTTTGCCATCTCATGAGAGCCGTTTTTTAGGGAAATGAATTCCATGGTTTTTATGGCATTGTACCACAGTGCGTTTACTTCCACAGCTTTTCCCTGCCTTGCCGTCGGGGTTGTGCCGCCTACTTTTGTATCCATCCATGTCAGCTGTAATCCCTGGTAGCCCGCATAAAGCAGGCCGTCGTCGGCCATGTGTATGTTAAAATCCGTCCCCTCCACGTGTTTTTGTATTATCCATGTAAGCCGCTTGAAAAAATCCCCATTTTTATCCACAAGGGCAAAATCTTTGGTGTATTCCAGATACTTATGCAGCGCGTAGAAAAACCACAGTGTGGTGTCCACGGACGTGTATTTTATGTCGTTCTTATTTATGGTCATATTAAAGGGAAGAAGCCCGTTCTTTTCATACTTTATCGATTCCATGAGTATTTTTTTCGCGTCGTCAAATTTTTTCAGGACAAGATAAAGCCCGGGCATGGAAGCGAAAGTATCCCTGAACCAGATGTAGTGGGGCCATGGATAACCGGTCAGGACCATGGGCATTTTTTCATTATCCTCTATGGCAAACGATTCGGCCGCCATGATAAGCTGCTGTATGTCCGCCCGGTAATCGTCATTGCGCACGCACGCTCCGGCATCGCGGCAGATATCACTCACGCGCTTTATCTGTTTCTTATAAAGCGCGCGCAAATCGTCCGCGCTGACGTTTTCCAGGTCCTCGGTGGAAAACACCATGGATTTGGGTTTGTTATACTCTATGTCCAGGTTAAATATGCCGACATTATACAGATCCTCCACCGAATCAAATCCCGACTGGGCCTCCCTCATATAGGTAAAATCCCTGTACCAGACGCCGTCAAGCTTGAACTCGGCCTTGTCCGGATTGTAAATATAGGCAGGCGGTATGTTCAGGTAAGGCTGTATCCTTATTTTTTCCTTTGATACCACGCTGGCGTTCGCGTCAAAAATACCCATTTCGCGTATCACGTGCTCTGTTTCCCTGAAAGCGATAAAAGGCTTGACATGGAGCTTGGCGTATGAATTCGGGGTTAAAACAGTGTAAGTGATGACAACAGTGTTTTTATCCTTCATAAGGAATATATCTTTTTTTAACCTGACATTATCTATCAGGAAAAGGAATGTCACCACGTCGTCTTTTAATGTAAAATTTTCAAGGTGTGAGTAGCCTTTCGGGTATACGGTTTCCTTGTATTTGTGCGTGGAGATGTTGTAAATATTCCCAGCTATTTCCACATCCTCGTCGCAGTTCGGGAAAACAACGATGCGGTTGTCTATGCCCGGATATTTTGCCACAAGCAAACCGTGGTGTTTTCTTGTATTGGTCATGAGTATGGTGGAAGATGAGTAGCTGCCCATCTTGTTCGTGATAATCCACTCTTTTTCTATCGCAATGTTAAAGTCATTGCAGATATGCCGTCCGAACGAGATCATACCGTTTTTCTCCCTCTCTTCTTAGAATTCAAATACAAAATAAAACCATGAAATTCTTTATCGTGTCCGGTGCGGATGAAATTTTTCTATGGCCTGTGCGCCACTAAAACCCTTAATATGTTTTGCG